>Ga0210012_1001099_pt1 | contig 27310 bp, 21 predicted proteins | sample CryGeymeta201504_FD_183974 | JGI IMG/M metagenome (GOLD analysis project Ga0210012, IMG submission 183974) | Groundwater microbial communities from Crystal Geyser aquifers in Utah, USA - Crystal Geyser metaG 2015-04 (SPAdes) (version 2) | ecosystem: Environmental > Aquatic > Deep subsurface >... | reverse complement strand
ATACGAAGTCCGTTAGCTAACGGATAAAAAACAAACATTTTATCGAAGCTTCGATTTACAGTATAATTTCAGACTTCTACGTAAGGTGAGTTACTTAACTGATTTTGCAGTATTTGTTTTCTTTTTATCAGTTACTTTTTTCTTAACTGTTTTTGCATTGCCATCTGTTCCTCTTTAACTAAATCTTGAAATCACTATCTCAAAAATGCTTATTAATTTTCAAATTATTAAAATTCTAGTGTTATACAAAAAATTTAATTGCTATTTTTGCTAAAACAGAAAAAAAATCCCTAAATGAATATTCAACCAAAAATTCTATACAACTCAGCCGCTTCGTTTGAAGATATAAACTTTTGCAGTGCAACTTTTGGCTGTAAGTCTTTTCGCTGTTTAATGAATTGTTAGAAATCAATATCTAATTAATTTCAGAAGTCAAATAATGAATACAAAATCAGATCTAACTTTCATAACCAACGAAACCAATCAAAACCTAAGGGCAAGATTTGAAGTTTTAATTAGGGATACCAAATTTTTTGACTGCCTTGTAGGTTACTTTTATACAAGCGGTTTTCATGCAATTTATAAATCGCTCCAAAGTACCAAGAAGATCAGAATTCTAATTGGAATTGGTACGAATAAAGAAACTGTTGATAGGATACAAAAAGCAAATCAAAACTGGCAGCAATCATTTCATTTCTCTCATTCAGAAACAAAGCAAGTTGTCGAAGGACTAATTGAAGATGAGATGGAAGTTTCAGAAGACAATCAAAAGGTTGAAGAGGGTGTTGTAAAATTCATTGAGTGGATCCAAAACAAAAAGCTTGAGATACGTGCATACCCTTCAAAAGATATACACGCAAAACTTTACATTATGACTTTTACTGAAGGTGATAGAGATATAGGACGAGTGATTACCGGGTCGAGTAATTTTACTTATTCCGGTTTGGTTGATAATCTTGAATTTAATGTCGAATTAAAGAATCATTCGGATTATGAATTTGCAAAGAATAAATTTGAAGAGTTATGGAAAGATTCAGTTGATGTTAATGAAAAATACATTCAAACAATCGAGCATAAAACCTGGCTGAATCAAAATATAATTCCCTACCAGCTATATCTTAAATTTCTTTATGAATATTTTAAAGATGAATTAGGTCAAACCGAAGAGGTTTTCACCAAATACCTTCCTATAGAATTCAAAAAGTATGAATACCAGGAGCAAGCAGTTCTTAATGCGAAAAAGATTTTGGAAGCGTACGGTGGAGTATTTATTTCTGATGTTGTTGGCTTGGGTAAAACTTACGTTGCTGCAATGCTTGTTGGTCAAATTGATGGCAGAACTTTGGTGATTGCTCCGCCGGCTTTGATTGAGAAAAGTAATCCCGGCTCGTGGTTAAATGTATTTGAAGATTTTCAAGTAAGGCAAACAAGATTTGAATCCATAGGAAAACTCGATGTATTGTTGGAAGAAGACCTAAGCAAATATAAAAATGTAATAATTGATGAAGCCCATCGTTTTCGAACAGAGACAAATATTACTTATGAAAAAATTGCAGAAATTTGTCGGGGGAAAAGAGTAATTCTTGTAACCGCCACACCCTACAATAATTCACCGAAGGATATTTTAAGTCAAATTAAACTTTTTCAAAAATCTAAAAAAAGCACAATACCGGGCATGCCAAATCTTGAAGCTTTTTTTAACAGCTTAGATAAAAAATTAAAAGAACTTGATCGTCAAAAAGATTTCCGGGAATACATTAGTATTGTAAAAGAAAACTCTAAGGAAATTCGTGAAAAGGTTTTGAAGTATTTAATGGTACGCCGCACACGTAACGAGATTGCTAATTATTTTAAGAAAGATATAAACAATCAAGGGCTTAAATTCCCTGAGATAGAAAAACCAGAAGCGCTTTTCTATGAACTCGATGAATTGGAAGATGACATCTTCAATAAAACAATTGAATTGATTGCCCGGAAATTCAAATACACACGTTACACACCGCTTTTGCCAAAATATTTCAAGGGTAAAACTGATCAACCGACAATATTAGCCCAGGAAAATATGGGCAAATTTATGAAGATACTTCTTGTAAAGCGGCTTGAAAGCAGTTTCTTTGCTTTCAAGAATTCAGTTGACCGTTTCATATATTCTTACGATATGTTTATTAAAGAATTTGAGAAAGGTAATGTTTATGTAAGTAAAAAATATGCTCAGAAAATATTTGAACTTTTAGAGAACAATGATGACGGAGCAATTGAAAAGCTGATTGACGAGGGGAAAGCTGACCATTATGAAAGCACTGAATTTACAGATGATTTCATTAACGACTTAAAAAATGATTTCAAAATATTAAATCAAATAAAATCACTCTGGCAGAAGGTTAACCGCGATCCTAAGCTGCTAACATTCTTGAACAAAATTTCGAATAACATAATTCTTAGAGAGAACAAACTAATAATATTTACAGAATCGAAAGAGACTGCTGAGTATCTTTCGGAAAATCTAAATGAGAAACTTCCTACAAAAACTCTATGCTTTACAGGCGGTTCAAGTGATATAACACGCGATCTTGTTATTGAAAACTTTGATGCAAAAGCAAGACATCAAAAGAATGATTACAGAATTTTAGTTTCCACTGAAGTTCTATCGGAAGGAGTAAACCTTCACCGCTCTAATGTAGTAATCAATTATGATATTCCCTGGAATCCAACACGTATGATGCAAAGAGTCGGGCGCGTAAACCGTGTTGATACAAAATTCGATAAAATTTATACATTCAATTTCTTTCCCACTAAACAATCTAATGATCAGATAAAATTAAAAGAAGCAGCCGAATCGAAGATAAATGCTTTTCTAACTTTACTCGGTGGAGATTCGGCGCTGCTTACTGAAGGTGAACCGGTTGGTTCGCACGAGCTATTTGATAGGTTGGTCTCTGTAAAATCTATCACCGGTGAAGATGAAATTGAAGAAAGTGATTTGAAATATCTTAACGTAATAAAAACTATTCGTGATAAAGAACCGGAACTATTTGAAAAAATAAAACGCCTTCCTAAAAAAGCACGTTCTGCAAAGTCTTATAGCGAACTGCAAAATTCGTTGATTACTTATTTTAGAAAAGGAAAACTTCAAAAATTTTTTATTGCAGATAATTCCACCCACTCTAAAGAACTTGATTTCATTTCCGCCGCTAAATTGTTAGAAAGTTCAAAGGAAGATGAGAAACAAAAACTTTCCGGGAATTTCTATGAACTGTTAGACAAAAATAAAAATGCTTTTTTAGATGCAACGATAGAGGAAATAATTTCACCCGAAATTCGAAGAGGAAGAGATAGTGCGCTCGGTATTCGTGCAATTTTAAAAGCAACATTTAAAAACACAATGCAGCTAACGGATGATCAGGAACTTTATCTTAAAAAAGTATTATTACAGATTGAGGAAGGCGGATTACCGAAACAAACGACTAAAGAAACGTTGAAAGCTCTCAACAATTTAGGAAACAATACACAAAATCCGTTTAGGGTATTAGCCGTTCTTCAAACACAAATACCCGAACGTCTACTCGAAGATCATTATGCCGAAAATAATCCAACTCTCTTTGGAAAGAGAGAAGTTATTTTATCAATATATCTAATGTGAAGGTAAAAATGGAAAACACAAAAATTGCCTTATTCAAAGGTAAAGGAATTCGAAAAACACTTTATAACAATGAGTGGTGGTTTTCGGTTGTTGATGTAGTGGCGGCATTGACCGATAGCGATAATCCGCGAGACTATTGGTATAAAATGAAAATCCGCGTTAAAGATGAAGATGAAGTTGAGTTGTCGACATTTTGTCGACAACTGAAATTAGAATCTACAGATGGGAAAAAATATGCTACTGATTGTTCTGATACCGAAGGTATCTTCCGTATTATTCAATCCATTCCTTCACCTAAGGCAGAACCATTTAAAAGATGGTTAGCAAAAGTTGGTTATGAACGCGTTCAAGAAATTGAAAATCCCGAATTAGCAACAAAGCGTACTAGAATGATCTACAAGCTAAAAGGGTATCCCGATGATTGGATAGAGAAGCGGATGCGTGGAATTGCTATCCGTGAAGAATTAACCGACGAATGGAAGAAACGGGGAGCTGAAGAAAAAAAAGATTATGAAATTCTAACAGCAGAAATATCGAAGGCAACTTTTGGTGTAACACCTAACCAATATAAACAGTTGAAAGGTTTGAAACGTGAAAACCTTCGCGACCACATGGATGACTTCGAGCTTATCTTTTCAATGCTTGGTGAAAGAGCCACAACCGAAATACATCGCACCGAAGATTCTAAAGGTGTGCAAAAGTTGAAAGAGGACGCTAAAGCCGGCGGTAATATTGCCGGTAACGCAAGAAAAGAATTGGAGAAAAAGCTTGGCAAGTCTATTGTTACAAAAGAAAATTTTCTAAAAATACAAAAACCTAAAAAGCAATTATCACGCAAAAGCCGGAACAAAAAGTAATGGATAAATTTCAAGCCCGCCAAATAATTCGCGAAACTTTTGAAAATCCTTTTGATAAGAGCCGGTTCTTAAAGTTTATTAAGAATCTCTTGAACTCCTATGAAATTGCACCCCTTAGTTACAAAGGAAATATTATTTACGATGCTTTCGAACACTACGTCAGTTCGATGGAGAGAATAGGAAAATATTCAGACGGTAAAAATAAAATTGATATTCTTATTGTAAGACTGAGGAAAGTAAAATCAGTAGAGCGTGCGCGGACTATGCAGAGGAATTTTATAGCAAGGTATTTGAACGGCAGCCGCGGCGGTGAAATGAAAGATGCCGCTCTTGTTGCTTTCGTTTCACCAAATGATGAAGATTGGCGATTCTCGCTCGTTAAAATGGATTACAAATTTGATGAGAAAGGGAAAGTTAAAGAAGAATTTACCCCTGCACGCCGTTGGTCTTTCCTTGTTGGAGTTAACGAAAAAAGCCATACTGCCCAAAGCCGGCTTATTCCAATACTCGAAAACGATGAACTCAATCCTACTCTTACCCGGCTTGAAGAGGCGTTTAATATTGAAACTGTTACTAAAGAATTTTTCAAAGAATATCGTGATCTTTTTATTAAAATAAAGAAAGAGCTTGATAAGGTTGTAATTAACAGTCCAAAACTTAAAACTGAATTTGAAACAAAAGGTGTTGATGCTGTTAATTTCTCAAAGAAACTGCTCGGTCAAATCATCTTTCTCTATTTCCTTCAAAAGAAGGGTTGGTTTGGTGTTCCAAGAGATGCAAAATGGGGTGAAGGTTCAAAACAATTTTTAAGAGAGCTGTTGGATAAAAAGCACGGCGATTATAAAAATTTCTTTAATGATATTTTAGAGCCATTGTTTTATGACGCATTAAGAAATGATAGAAGCCACGATGACCATTACTATCCATATTTCACTTGTAAAATTCCTTTCCTCAATGGTGGACTCTTCGATCCAATAGGTATTGCTGGAGGTTATGATTGGGTAAAAACGGATATAACTTTACCCAATGAATTATTTTCCAATGTTAGTAAAACTAAACAAGGTGATACCGGCGATGGAATATTTGATATTTTTGACCGCTACAACTTTACCGTAATTGAAGATGAACCTCTTGAAAAAGAAGTTGCTATCGACCCGGAACTACTTGGTAAAGCTTATGAAAAATTTAATGCCATACGTCCGGATAATTTTGATGAATACTTAAAAGTTCTAAAAAGCGGAAAGAAAGGTGAAGAGAGCAAGTTTAACAAACAGTATGGAGTATTTTATACTCCGAGAGAAATTGTTCATTATATGTGCCGTGAAAGCTTAATTAATTATCTTGCATCTGAATTCAGCGATAAAACAGATTCTTATCAAAAAATTACCACCGACCAGCTTGACGTATTCGGCAATAAAGAAAGGAAGGGACAACTTTCGTTAGAATCAGAGTACAAATCAAATCCATACATTCCTAAAGAAGATATTGAAACGCTTATTAACTATGGCGAATTGCTTGGGGAAAATGAAGCGATAGTAGAAACAAAAGGAAAGGAAACAGAAACTTATTACCACAAATTACCCGAAAGTATTAGAAAGAATGCAAACCTTATTGATGAAAAACTTGCTGATATTTTAATCTGCGATCCTGCAGTTGGTTCAGGGGCTTTCCCTGTTGGAATGATGCACGAAATAGTAAGCACAAGAAATATACTTTCAATATTTCTAAAAGATAAAACAAGAACGATTTATAAATTTAAACGAGACTGCATTGAAAAATCTCTTTACGGCGTTGATATTGATCCCGGCGCTGTAGAAATAGCAAAACTCCGCCTTTGGCTCTCTCTTGTAGTTGATGAGGATGATATAACCAATATTAAACCGCTGCCAAATTTGGATTATAAAATTGTTTGCGGTAACTCATTACTTGGCGTTGAAAAGAATTTATTTAACAATGAGTTTTTTGCGGAACTTGAAAAAATTAAGCCTATTTACTTTAACGAAACCAACCCAACCAAGAAACAAGAATACAAAAAGCAGATTGATGAACTGATACTTAAAATCTCAAACGGACATAAAGATTTTGATTTTGAGGTTTATTTTTCTGAGGTGTTTCATTACAAGAAAGGATTTGATGTTGTTATTGCTAACCCGCCGTATGTTGACATAAAAGGATTAGAACCAAAATATGTAAAAATATTATTCGGATTATATCTAACTGCTACGAACAGAATTAATCTTTATTCAATTTTTATAGATAAAAGTTTAGACCTATTGAATAACAAAGGCGGTTTAGTTTTTATCAATCCTAACTCTTTACTTGTTAATGAATCATATCAAAAAATCAGACAAAAAATACTTCCACACGTAAGCAAATTGATTAAGCTACCTGATGATATATTTGAGAGTGCTATAGTAGAAACAATGATTTTATTGTTGAATAAAGGTAATTGCGAAGAATATGTAAAAAGTAAGGTATTTAAGAACAATGAACCATTTAATTTTAATAAAATTGGCTACAACACGCATAATAAAACGGTTTGGGAAAAAGATAATAGAAATGCTTTTTCAATATTTTTTAATAATGATGTACAAAACCTTTTAAGCAAGATTGCAAACGAATCGAAAACCTTTAGCAATTTTTCAGATTTCTCTTTAGGAATTACACCGTACGATAAATATAAAGATCATTCACAAGAATTAATCCATAAAAGAAAATTTCATTCAAAAACTAAACTAAATAATGAATATGTTCCTTTAATATCTGGTGAGAATATACAACGATATTTTATATCAAATGAAATTGGAGAATATCTTTATTATGGTGAATGGTTGGGTGCTCCTCGCGAAAGAAGGTTTTTTACAGACCCAAGAATAATAGTTCGCCAAATAATTTCTGGTAATCCATTGAGAATTATTTGTGGTTATACAACAGAAGAACTCTACTACACTCAGATAGGTTTTGGTATTATACCGAAGGATAGGAAATCTGAATCCGCAAAGTTTTTTACTGCATTATTAAATAGTTCTTTAATTAATTTTTATCATTCTTATAAATTTTTAGATACAGAAAAAGTTATTTTTCAAAAAATACTTATAGCCAACTGTAAAGAGTTTCCAATAAAGGACAATTTTAGTCATTATGTTTCTAAAGTTGTTCCTATCGTTGATAAAATTTTGAAAGCCAAGCAACAAAATCCCCAATCCAACACGAAGCACTTAGAAGATCAAATAGACATAATGGTTTATTCCGAAGGAATCCCTTACGGGACAAACTCTACAACCTCACCTACGAGGAAGTAAAAATAATAGACACAAACATAGAGAAGCTAATAAGTGAAGAAGAGTATAAAAAGTATGAAGGACATTAAAAACATTTATCTTATATTTATAACAAAAAAATAAATCTTCTATGCTCACGGATGAGTTAATATTAAAACTGATTAGAGAGGAAAAGGTTGTAACAGAACCACCTCAGAAAGAATTCAGAGTTGAAAATCAACATCTTAGAAAAGATTTTCAATTAACATCATCGGATGGTACCAGAAAATATTCAGTATTTATGCGGCTTCATATAACATTTAGGGAAAATTTCTCTATAGGATTGGTTTATCATTCAGAAGAAGGAACAAGTATAAATCTCTTTAGATGCAACGGAAATCGCGGTGAGGCTACAATTGACATTTTAAATTCAATTCCCCATTTTGGATACCATACGCACAAAATTACTTCAGAGTTAATTGAAAATAATATCAATGATCCAAAACATAGTGATTTGACGAAAGAATATGCTTCATTTGAACAAGCGCTGAATTATTTTTGCCAATACGTAAATATAACAGATTCAGATAATTATTTTCCTAACATCAATCAAATTAATATGTTTGAATAAAATGATTGAAGAATATTTAAATAGAATTAAAGAACAGTTCAACAATTTCTTTTATCTAAAAGAAAAACGAGAAAATATACTTCAAGTATTTGCGCCTTTTTACCACGCTGACGGTGATATGATGGATATTTTCCTTTCAGAAATTCTAGAGACAGGTCTTATTAGAATTAGCGATTATGGCTTAACGCTTATGCGTTTATCATATTCCTTTGATATCGATACTCCGAATAAAGAAAAAATATTTAATAAAATACTTGCAGAGAATTCCATTCAAAATGAGAATGGCAATCTATTTATAGAGGTAAAACCTGAATATATTTATCACGGTCTAATGCTGTTTGCTCAAGGCATTAGTAAAATTGTAAATATGAGGCTGTATAAAAGAGAAGTTATTCACAGCTTGTTTTTTGAATTGCTTGAAGAATTTGTAATGGACAAGCTGCAAAAATATAATCCACAGAAAAGGTTTTATCCGTTACCCGGGCACGAAGAATATGAAGTAGACTTTTGTTTTAATCATAGGAAAAGACCCATCTATCTTTTCGGTGTTAATAATTCTGCTAATGCCCGGTTAGCTACTATTAGCTGTCAGAAATTCATTGCTGAGAAATTGAATTTTAGCAGTTTAATAACATTAGAGGACCTTGATGTGATTGGGAAAAAAGATCAAGCAAGGTTAATGTCTGCTGCTGATAAGCAATTTCCTTCGCTAGAAGAATTTAAAAAAAATGCTGAAGAATATCTCCAAAGGGAGGAGCAGCTAAACTAAGGCATACGCCATTTGCAAAATAAAGTTATTCAACCATCAAGCCAACATAAAGCAATTATGCGAATGTATCCCTTTGAGAGAAGACCAAATAGACAAAATGGTTTATTCCGAAGGAATCCCTTACGGGACAAACTTTACAACCTCACCTACGAAGAAGTAAGAATTATAGACCAGGAAATAGAGGAGATAATAAGTAAAGAAGAGTATGAGAAGTTTGAAATGCAGTGAGAAACTTAAATGTTAAAAATATTACTGATAATTTTCTAATTCTTTGCTATATTTAAATATAAAAGAAGATATTTTTTATGGAAATTAAAAAAGAGAATATTCAAGTTTCGTCTTATTTAGTAGGTTTTCATTCATTCCGGAAAGATCACAACTATGGCTATTACAAGGCAAATTTAATTAATGATATTCAATCGTTATTAAATTTAAACTTCGATACCTTAAAAATTGGCGGTTTGGATATTCTAAAGGTAGGTCTTGAGGAATCTTTTGAAATTCGATTAACTCCAAGTACCATTGTTTATCAGGATAAGCTTGCGTTTGAAGAATTAACTTCGAATGCAAAAGAAATTTTAAATATTTGGCTTAAACATTCCCCGAATGTTAAATTATCTTTAATTGGTTTTGTCACTAATTTTGATATTACATTGGATAAGCTAACTGAAACAAATAGGTTCAGATTAAAAGAGCAGTATTTCAAAAATTTTCGAATTGGAAAAAAATTAAAAGGTATTGATTTTCGTTTCAACTACTTATTAAACTATAGAGGAAACGATTATAATGTCCATCTTTCTATGTTAGAAAAAGATGATAAGGATTATATATTACAAGGCACTGTTGATTTCAATGAAACAACTGAAAATAAAATAAGTGGTTTACCAAAAGAATCTTGCGATAGAGTCTTTTCTGCAGCTAAAGAATATTTTGAAAATGAACTTTTTCAATTTTTTAATTTAAAAGATGATAAATAACACTATGGAAAATGTAGAAATTAAAAATCAGCGAAATTACTTTTCAGAGCTACTTGGAATACAACAATATAGCTCTGGTTCTGTATCAAGTTTCGATTTTAATTTTCCTGTTACTAGTATTCCAATTAATGTTGAACAGCTAATCAAATCAGAAATTAAAAAGCAAATAACTCCAATTAAAGAAACTCAAAATGCTTTAGTGGACCAATTCGCTGAAATTTCTTTAGAGCACGAAACTATTAAAGACGAAATCAATAATTTAAGAAAGATTTACTCAGAGAATTATCAATTAAAAAAGAAGCTTAATAATATTAATACGATATTATCATTCAAAAAATTTGAAACTAACTGGAACGGAAATGGTGCAGAACCATTTTCTGAAAATATTATTGAAAAAGCATTTGCTTTTACAAATTCACAATCCTTGAAATTCCAGCCCAATGTTTTCCCAACGGGAAGGCAAAGCATACAGTTTGAATATGAAAAATCAAATGAGAATTATTTGGAGATAGAAATCTTTGAGGATAAGTATTCTGCTTATTCCGAAATTGACAACAAAGAAACCGAATATGAATCAATTTCATTTAATGAAACAATAAAGCTAATTGATGAGTTTTATTCCAGAATCTGAGATTCAAGACAGTGAAATATTGTACCGTGCCATCCATCCAAGTTTCTGGAATTATGAAGAGGATAGACCAACTTCGGCACTCTTTAAAGATAGAAAAGGTGTTTCTGTAGATAGAGATGGTGATCGTAGCGAGGATGATGCTGTAAATTTTCTTTTAAACTCACGTCAAAATTTTGGTGCGGGCAATTTAAATGCTGGTCAAACAAGAAATATCGGAACATATCTAAAACCTGATAAAACTCCCGAAAATGATTTTCACGCCTTGATCCTGGAATCAGAATCAAAAGTTCAACTATCAAATAGTAAAGCAAAAAAATTAAGCCGGGTGGTTACTATAATTAATCCTCCTTTCAACGAAGAAGTTCAAAGCACTTATGCGAATGCATCCCTTTGGGAGAAGACCAAATAGAGATAATGGTTTATTCCGAAGGAATCCCTTACGGGACAAACTCTACAACCTCACCTACGAGGAGATTAAAATAATAGACCCTAACATTGAGCAAATTATTAGCAGAGAAGTTTATAAAGAAATCCACTCAGAATAAAACTCCGTAGGAGTTTAATATTTATAAAAAAGAGATGCCATACAAACACAGAACTCCGTAGGAGTTCAATAAAGGGGTTGAATAACAGCGTAAATGATTTCTAAAGAAGAATACAATAAGTTTGAGTACAAATAAATTGTAAGGAGTTTTCTTTTAACTTTTTATGAAATAAGTTAGATTAGAGTTATGGAAAATATAGGTTACATAGAAATAATTGTTAATGGTGTCAAAGGTAAATTAAAATTAACCCCGGACACATTTGATATAAAGGAATTGACTGAAATAATTGAACAAGCAGAGAAGTTGTTATTCCCCGGTGAGAGAAAAGAAAGACCACTGATTAGCTACCGAATGGAAGAAGGTTCGGTTAAAAATATTTTTAAGACAAGTTTTCAAGCGGTAATTGGATTCAGTGCAGTAATAGGTCAAGTAGTGACAACACATAATATAGACTTCCTTGAACTAAACACGGCAAAAGCTTTCGAAACATTTCAAGAAACTGCTATAAAAAAAGATTATTCTTTTGAAATAAAAACTTCTGTAGAGAATTCACCATTATTAAAAATAGACAAATCAACTTTCTACTTTCGCACTTCAGAAAACTGGGTTGATGCGGAGTTTTATTTTTATGGTAGGATTACAAATGCTGGTGGTAAAGATAAAGTAAACATTCATTTGGTTACCGAAGAAGTTGGAACTCTCTATATCCAAACCCCGCAAGAAATATTAGAAAATTTGGAGGAAAATATTCTTTATAAGAATTATGTAATTAGAGCCAAGGGTAAACAGAATTCTGAAACCGGCGAAATAGAAAAACAGAGTTTATCATTTATAGAACTTATTGATTATAACACAAAATATGATCAGCAATATTTAAAGAAATTACGAAGCAAAGCAATGACCTGGCTAAGCAAAATAGAACCGGATGATTGGTTGAAAGATATCAGAGGTTATGATGCCTGAAGGTGCATTGCTTGATACAAGTTTTTTCCTAAGGTTCTTAAATGAAAATGATCCTTTATTTGACAACGCTGATAAATACTATAAATACTTTCTTCAAAAGGAAATTAAACTATTCATTTCTACGATTTCAATTGCAGAATATTGTGTGGGAGGAACAATAGATCAGCTTCCACTTAAGAATCTTATAGTTTTACCATTTAATATCCAACACGCTGAAAAAGCCGGCGAATTTGGACGAATTCTTTATGAAGCCCGTAAAGATAAAAAACTTGAAGTTGACGAAAGACCAATAATTATAAACGATGCTAAATTATTTGCTCAAGCTAATACTGACGAAAGAATTAATTATTACATAACATCAGATAAAAGAAGCATCAATTTCTACGACAGTATTAAGTCGAAATCTAACTTGGATTTTACTTTCATTGATATTAGAGATAATCATTCAGAAGCTTTTGGTGTTTTAGATTTGTAATTTATTCATCAGCAATACTATTGTCGCTACACAAAGCACTTATGAAAATGCATCCCTATGAGACAAACTCTACAACCCTGCCTTCGCTAATGCAATGGCGGGCAAGCCGGAGATGAGAAAATAATTTCTAAAGAAGAATATGAGAAGTTTGAGATAGAAATAGAAAAATGACAAGATCTATTTTATGCCAGAGTTTCATCAAATCCTTAAGTAGTTTAGTTCGTTTCTTTGCCCAATAATTTTGAATTCCTGTACATTTAGAATCATCTATGCACAAAAAAACATAAAATTTGTGCACAGTTACTTACCTATGCACAAAAAATAGCAACTTTTGGAAAATATTTAACGGCAATTAATCTGGTTTATTATAAACCACATTTCCCTAACGTGTTCTTTTATGCGGATATTAAACCATATAATGATAACATGGTCCTGTATGAACCATTACTTTTTAAAAGAGGAAGCTTGAAATATTATGAATGAGCCCGGTCTAAAAAGGTTGTTTTTAGAGATGCCCATAAGAAAAATATGCCATCCGGTAAAGAGATTTTTTATCGAGAATTTTATAATAATCGCCTTCGCTCCAGAAGAGCGAGATATTTGTAGAAACACAATACCCCAAAGATTACCGCACTCCGTTGGGCTCTTAGAGAATCACTATTGCTAATCCGTTAGCTAACGGATTGGCAGAATATTACTCTTGCTCAAGGATCGGTCCGCAATTTGAATATCGAATATTGAATCACCGAAAAATCGGGACAGGCAAGGAATAATGAATGATGAAATTTTTACACTTCTAAAATCGTTATTCCTTGTTCGATATTCATTATTCCTTTTTGGTTCTGGCTTGTCCAGGTTAGGATCGCCATGTTATTTGTTTTCTTATTGGTTTGAAGAACCGCCTTTAACTTTTTACTTACGGCTTGCCGCTCTATAGTATTTATATATCCGTTAGCCAACGGATTTTTTATGTCAAACCTGTCCCGCATTTGCGGAAATATTTTTAAAATAGTTTTCTACATCATCCATCAATCCGTTAACTAATCCGTTAGCCAACGGACTTGCCGCGCTATGGCTTTTGCATAACATCAGTTAATAATCCAATTTGGATGTTTTTTGTTGAGCCAATAGTTTTTATCAGTCTATCATTCTTGCCTGATATATCAATGATTTGAAAACTGATACAGCGCTTTTACTTTTTCTTATAAACACACTTTAAATTTAATACGGGTCAGTCTAAACTGAAAGATTTCTTTGCCTTTTGAACTATTTTCTAAATTTTTCAACAGCTTTTTTGAATTGTGCAGAAGACAGGAGCATAATTTGATATTACTCGATAGTTCTAATGTTCCGATATTTGACCATTCTTTTGTAAATTAGTTCATGTTTATTAATGTCAGTTTTAGGAATTGTTATCAGTAGTAGTTATAAAATAGTGTTCGCAATAACTTGCATTTTGATATTCTGCAGAACTTCATTTTGTGAAGGCAAGCCTATCCAATTTGAAAATCTCAGATTTGGTTCTGATCCTTCAAGGAATAGTATTACTTGTATTATGCAGGACAAAGAGGGATTTATTTGGTTCGGCACAAAATTCGGGCTTATAAAATATCAAGGTTCTTCTTCAAGAACTTTCTTTTTCGATAATAAAAATCCTTTTAGTATTGGCGGAAATTTTATTAGAGATATACAGGAGGATAAAAATGGCAATTTGTGGATAGCAACAAGTGATAATGGGATATCCAAATACATTAAGAAAACCGGAAAATTTGAACATCTAAATTTGCAAACCCATTTTGTCGATCGACCCAATATCAACCAGGTATGGGCAATTCAAATTATACGTAAAGAAAATACTGAAGTGTTTTTATTCGGCACTGCTGAGGGGCTTGTTCGTTATGATGTTTCAAAAAACACGTTCAAATTGTTTGATACAAATAACTCCCCGCTTCCGGATAATTTTATAACAGATTTATACTTCGATTCGAATCAAAGAATATGGATTGGTACTAATAATGGAATAATAATTTATGATGAACAAGAAAATGAATTTAACACCAGGACAATACTAAGTTCAATAAAAGAATTTATTTGGCGAATACGTGAAGATACTGATAAAAATATTTGGCTCGGAACCCGGGCGAAAGGTTTGTTTAAGGTTGATAAAAATCTTAAAGATATTGAGGTAGTTAATAAAAAAAATCATTCCCTTACTGATAATCGGGTGCTTGATGTTTTTATTCCAACCGGTACAGATCAAATCTTTATTGGCACCTGGGAAGGAGGCTTAAATGTTTATAACACCAAAACAAAAAAAATGGACGCGCTTAGCCTTCGAGATGGTTTATCAAGCACAAGCATTATTAGTTTTTTTAGAGACCGTTCAGGAATAATTTGGATTGGAACAGAAGCGGGCGGTGTTAATTATATCTATCCGAATATAAGGAAGTTTCAATCAATACAAATTGCACCAAGCGCAACTATGGATTTTTTGCGTGTTGATGATAAAATATGGATTGCAACAACGACGGATATTTTAATAAAATCTGATTCGAGTAATGTACTAATCCCATTTAATAGGCTGTATCCGGATGTAAAACTATCCGACAATAATATTCAAGCGTTAGCTAAAAACAGAAATGGAGAAGTTTTTATCGGTACATTTTGGGGAGGATTAAACGTGCTAAACTTAAAAGACAAAAAAACAACTCAACTGCTGCCGAATACAAAAGTAACCGATGTGTTGATTGACAGCAGAGAGAATATTTGGGCTGCAACACTAAGTAATGGAGTATTTGAATTTTCCCCTTCCCTTAAACTCATAGACCATTTTACTAAAGAGAATAAATCACTTACTACAAACCGTGTAACCGTACTTTTTGAAAGTCGGGATAAATCATTATGGATAGGCACCAATGGCGGCGGGGTTTCAATCGTTAGTTCAAAAACAAAAAACACAACAAAGTTAAATGTTGAAAATAACCTGCTCAGTAATAATTTTATTACTTCATTTTACGAAGACAGTAATGGTATTATTTGGATGTCCACAAACGGAGGAGGAATTGTTAAGTACGACCCAAATAAAAATATATCTTATTCCTTAACTGAACTTGACGGCTTAGCTGGGAATAACGCAGAAGGAATTATTGCTTCGGACGACTCGAGTTTATGGATTTCTACCACTAACGGACTTAGCAAGTTCAATACTTCATCAAAAACCTTTTTAAATTATTTTAAAGAAGATGGGCTTCTGGATAATGAATTTATCTTCGGAGCTGTTTTTAAAGAAAACAACACAATCTATTTTGGAAACAGAAATGGATTTAGCTTTTTTTACCCGGAACAAATAGAAAATAACAATTACATTCCACCGGTTTATATTACATCAATAAATGTAGTTGCCAAGCATAGTTACAGTAATGTTGATATTTCCGATCTTAAAAGTATAATATTAAATTATACTCAAAATGCTTTTACTATTAAGTTTGTTGGACTAAATTACATTTTCCCAAGTCGTAATAAATATATGTATATGCTTGAGGGTTTGGACGAACATTTCAGTATTGAAAACACAACTAATGAAGCCACTTATACTAATCTTGATCCGGGAACTTACAAGTTTCTTGTTAAAGCATCTAATAATGACGGCGTTTGGAATCCGATTCCGGCAGCTTTAAATATCACAATTACTGCGCCTTTTTGGAAGACCGTTTGGTTCAAGATTTTGGTGGGCGTTTTTATTTTAAGTATAATTGGTTTTTTAATCTGGTTTAAAATTAGTCATTTATTACAAATAGAGCGTTTACGATTGAAAATCGCACGGGATTTACACGATGAAATTGGTTCTACGCTTACTAAACTTTCTATGAACGCCGGTCTTTTGGAATACGAAAAAGAAGAAGAAAAAATAATAACTAGAAGCAAAAGACTTCAGTCAATTAGTCGTGAAGTAATTGGAATGATGAGTGATACGGTTTGGTCTATTGACACACGAAATGACCATTTGGAAGATCTCGTGGATAGAATGCGTAACCATGTTGCAAATTTAAGAATAGATACAAATATAGAATTCATCTTCAATTCGGATATTTCTGATAAGAACGAAAAACTTTCTATCCAGAAAAAGAAAAACATACTTTTAATTTTTAAGGAAACTTTGAATAATTCGATTAAATATTCTAAATCTAATATTATTGAAATTTCAATATCCGGATCACACAGCAAAATAACTCTTCTGATAAAAGACAATGGTATTGGAGTAGCCGAAGATGATTTTAAAAAAGGGAATGGATTCCGTTATATGCAAATGCGTGCTAAAGAAATTAATGCAGAACTGCAGTTTAAGACAAAAAATGGTTTTGAAATTAAATTGATCGCTTGAGCAATATCCCATATCCGTGTTATAGTAATTGTTAAGTGAAACAAATAGTTTTAATTATGATTTCTATCGGAATAATTGAAGACATAGATGAAATAAGAGATTCGCTGAAAGAATTTTTCTTTTTGCAGAATGAAATACTTTGCGAAATAGCGGCAAATTCTGTTGAGTCGTTTTTGCAGCAGACTAAGAACAATACGAATTTTAATCTCGATTTACTTCTTCTTGATATAGAACTACCTGGCATTTCCGGAATAAATGGAATGTATCTTATTAAAGAGCGGTTTCCAAATCTTGAAATCATAATGCTTACGGTTTATGAAGATAGCGATAAAATATTCCGCTCACTGCAAGCTGGAGCAAATGGATACTTGATAAAAACAACTCCCTTTCCACAAATAGCACAAGCCATTTTTGACCTTTACAAAGGGGGTTCTCCAATGTCTCCGATTATTGCAAGAAAAGTGATACGGTTTTTCTCTCCTTCAAAAGCAAAAAAAAGCAGCACAAAACTAACTCCTAAAGAAACCGAAATAGTACAATATTTAGTTGATGGACAAAGTTATTTGAGAATTGCCGAATTACTTGGTAATTCTGTTGAAACTATACGGCATCACATAAAACACATCTACACAAAACTTCAAGTCTCCTCAAAAGCAGAACTTATAAGTAAAAATTATAAGATCGGCTTATAATTTTTTCTGCTGTTAAGAAAGATAATCCCGCCAAACAAAAGTGATGGTGAGCAAAATCTTTGCTGTATCACATACTCATGGGATTGCCCATCTTAGGCTAATTGTTAATCTTGCCGCCGAAATATTCAATAACTTAAAATCTAACAGTGAGGTGTTATGAAAACAAATTACTACGAGCGCTTTTATGCACTCCTTATTTCCGTATTTTTCCTTTTAACGGCGGCTCTATCAGCTCAAACAGATATCACTTTTCATGTAAATGATTTACTTGCCGGTCCCGCCGACGCCAATTGGATGTTTGAAATAGATGATGCCCCGAATGCTTGGACTCACGACGGAAGTTTTTATACTCCGGGAGCAGATCCGCAATATAGTAATTACGCTTACCGTAATTTTACTGAGGGAGGGACAACCAGCAGCGTCTGCACCGAAGAAAACACAGCAACTTTTTTAAATACCAATGGAATTACACTTAGGCTACATAGTTTTGCATTAAAAGCATTCAGGCATACAAATACAGTTGATGCTAACGCCGATTGGGCTATTTGGGGACAGGCTGGTGACGAAAGAATTTATGCCGATGGAATAGGCGAGGTTTATCTGGACGGTGTTTTAAAACTTACCGTTGTCAACTGCAGGCTCTCGGTTACAACCCCGTATCCAACAGCGGCACAATATAATGCAATATTAGGAATACCTGATCTAATAACTCACGATGTGGGTGCAGGGACAGCTGTAATAGGCAGCGGTTGGGGAGTTATTGATGCCGCACACAGCGACGCCGGTTTAGTTGCCGAACTTGATCCCAACGGAACCGGGCAGCTTAAGTATGAACTTTCCACAATCAGTGCAGTAATTCAGGATTTATACGGTCTTTTTGATTTTGACATAAAAATAAAACCGACATCATTCCAGGAAATATTAGGTTTTAATATCGTTGCTCCTCCCGGGGCTATGCTTGAAGGTATTGAAGCAACTACTGTTGATATTCCGGGTTCCGATGTAAGTTTTAATTTTACAGCTGCAACAAACGGTGACGGTAACATGAACACAGTACTGGCAAATCAGATTAAAACCGCACCGGGCGGTGTAAAACCGAATGGCATTGATATAATTGCAAATCAGCTTTACTGGCAGCTTGGCACCACTTTAAAAACTTTTACGGTTGATGTAACTTTTGATATTTCCGAGATACCGGGTATTACAAGCCCCACAGATTTAAGAATACTTAAAAGAAACAACAGCGCCGCCACCTGGGCAATATGGGATGCTATCACACTTGTTGACCCCACGCATATTAGAGCGGACGGTTTAACAAGTTTTAGTGAATTTGCAATCGCCTCGGTAGGAAACAACGCGCTGCCCGTTGAGCTTATTGGTTTTACGGCAGAAACTTCAGGTGATGAAGTAATACTTAACTGGCAAACAGCAACGGAAGTAAATAATTATGGTTTTTCTGTAGAACGAACTTCAGTTTGTTCATCAGAATGGGAAACAATCGGATTTATTGTGGGACATGGAAACAGTAATTCTCCAAAAGAGTATTCGTTTATTGATGCTTCGACTCCGCCAGGCAAAGGTTCAGTTAGTTACAGATTAAAACAAATAGATAACGATGGAAAATTCACATACTCGGAAGTTGCGGAAGTAACCTTCAACATGCAGCCATCAACTTTCGAACTATTTCAGAATTATCCCAATCCATTTAATCCAAATTCAGTAATCAGTTGGCAATTGCCGGTGAGTGGTTATGTTTCTTTAAAAGTTTATGATATTCTCGGTAACGAAGTTGCAACACTTGTAAACGATGAGTTGGAAGCCGGATATTACAATATAACTCTCAACGCTAACCAGCCGCAATTGGCAAGCGGAGTTTATGTATATCAACTTCGCGCTGGTTCTTTTGTTCAAACGAAGAAAATGATTCTCCTTCAATAAAGACACAAATTAGCACGAATTAAAAGCCCGGCAGAAATCCCCGGGCTTTTTATTTATAAAGACATTTTACTCGCTTCAATTTTTACCACTCAAAGTAAAGGAATTCTAAAGCGCCTTATTAGTCCCGGCTTTTGACAATTAGTGCGGTAGAAGTTTCCAAAGTTTTACCAGCAGACCCAGTTTGCACTTTAAAGCGGCTAGATAATTCAGTGTTTGTTTTATGTGCGCGTCGGTAAGGACTTCAATTGATTTTACTTCCAGAATAATTTTATTCCCAACGACAAAGTCGGCATAATATTTATGTGGGAGTAACTGCTCTTTATAGTTAATATCACATTCCTTTTCCCGCTCGAAAGAAATATTATGGGAAATAAATTCAAGCTGCAGCGCATCCTTGTAAACGATCTCTGAAAAACCTTTCTCCAGAATTTTATGTGCTTCCATGCAACAACCAATAATTAAGTAAGCTTCTTCTTTATAAATTATTTTTTCATCCATAATTCACCATCTTTAAACCAGACACGAATTTTCACTAATTCATTTAACCCTATATTTTTGTTTAGGTTTTTGAGAATCACTATTGATAATCCGTTAGCTAACGGATATTATCGAAGCTTCGCTTCGATCTACAATAAAAATTTAAATTTTTGCGTAAAGTGAATTCTTTATTCAAACTTGTTTTCTTAATCCGTGTAATCCGTGTCTGATTTATTTCTTATCGAAGTTTTAGATAATGGAAATATGAAATCCAATAAAGATATTTTTTATCAAGAATTTTATAATAATCGCCTTTACCTTGAAGTAGTACAGTGGATGCTTCCTTTTTATATTCTTCGGGAATATTGTAGTGCGAAATAACTATATCACTCGAAGATGGAATAAGCTGCGGAAGCAGTTTTAATGATGACTGTTTATCTGTAAAAAAATTATTTATGATCCAACTGCCGGTTGAAAGAGCCGGAAGATTCCCGAATGACATATTAAACCCCGGCAGCGTAACCGAATCACGACTCAGTTCTATGTATGATGACGTTGGCTGCTGCATTGAAAAATAAACCGGCACGAATAAAACAAGCTGCGAGGGATCTTCACGCAAAAGTGTTTCTTTAGCTGCGTGCGAAGGTTTAATAATTTCAGCTCCAATGTTTTCAGAAAATGAATCAGCTACAATAAATTTGCCGCCGCCCCTCAATTTTTCCTTCGTCTGATTTAATCCCGCTGAATGATTAACTTTTTTCCACTCACATAAGTACTCTCCACTGTTAGTGATGAGTGCGTGATACGGGAGATACTGCAATGCAGCGTCCTCAAAATAAGGGGCAAAGGTAATCTCATTAACATTAGTGAGTTTATTTTCTAAAGGAGCAATTAAGCGATTGTAAATACCGTTCAACAGTGCAAATGTATTAACCGTATCATTTCTTTCGATATTACTTATGAGCGAGTTTACTTGCCTGCTTAGCGATTCCCCGAAAAGATCAAGTGTTTCTGTAAACATTTTGGTTTGCGATAATCCGATTGCAGTAATATTCTCATCCCCGCTAAAATAAAACATAACTAATTGATTACTCTTTAGTCTTTTTTTTATTTGATCTACACCCGAATTAACGAAATTATATTCATTATTTATAAAATCTTCAAACGGATTTTTATTATCTAAATTTAATTGATCAAGTCTATCTATTAGGTTGTCGAGTCTTTCGCTGTTCCTGTCTCCCCCGGATTTTCCCTTTTCATTTGCAATCTCAAACCGCAAATAATTTAACTCGGCGCGTAATTCTTTTAACGAATCGACTGCTTTATTCTTGCTATCCGTTTTGAATTTAAACTCATTCAAACTATTTAAGAAGTTGAGTTTTTTTCTCTCGTTAACAACGGCAGTGAAATTTATTAGCTCACCGTACTTTTTAGATTTTAGAAATGGGATGTTGAGATTTAAAGTGGAAGCAACTTCCGGACTTAGACAATAATATTCAGTTAATTGGTTTGAAATCTGAAATGAATGCTCTTTAATCATATCTTGAACTTCTATCATCAGTTCATAAGCATCCTCATTTTTTTTCTGATATGAATAGACAAGCGCTCTACCGGCTAAGGCATTCATCTTGCCCTGCATAAATTGGACCTCATCGAAATAATCTTCAAGATCGGAAAACATTTCTTCTGCTTCATTAAGCGCTTCAATGTCGCCGCCTTTTCCCTGCAAAAGTTTTATCGCGGCAATTTTAAGTTTTAAGAATGCTGAGTTTAACCCTTCACCGTACTCGTCCGAAATTGCAATTGCAGCATTATACGACTTAATTGAATTATCGTATTGGAAAAGCATCCGGTAGCAATCGCCAAAATTATTTTGGATTATCCATGCAGTTGAAGGATCTTCTTTCTGATTTAATTTTGCATTGGCGTACTCAAGTGCATTAATTGCTGAATTATAATCACCCATCTGAAAATAAGAAACAGCGATGTTGTTCATAATCGAGGGAATTAATTCTTTTAAACCTGCGTTCTCAGCAGTCTCGCGGGCAAACTCAAATGTATTTAATGCATCAGATAAGGAACCAAAACGAAGATATGCTTCCCCGATTTTGTTAGAAGATACAGCCTGCCCCTGCAAATCGCCGAGGATTTCAAACTGCTTAAATCCTCTGGAAAAATAATCAAACGCCGATTGATAATCACCTCTTTCGCTGTAAACTGAACCGATATTAAGCTGTGCAATTGCTTCCCCTTCTTTATCAGCAGAAAACTGACTGACGTTTAACGACTTTCTATAAGCCGCCGCAGCAGCATCATAATGCCCGAGCTGCGAATAAATATTGCCTATATTGTTTAAAGCAATGCCTTCACTCCGTCTGTTAAATTTTTGTTTGAAATATTTTACTGCCAGATTGTTATAGTTAAGCGCGTTTTCATAGTTAGCAAATTCATATTCAATTAAACCGAGATACAAAAAACAATCTCCGGAACGGTCGGACAGTTTTAATTCATCTTCGATCTCTACTACTTCGATGAAAAGATCTTTTGCATTTCCGTAATAGCCGCGGGAGTAATAATCAACTGCCTGATTGAAATATTTAGCTGCTTCCTCCTTCAATTCTTTTGGAGATTGGCTGCACGAAGGCAGCAAGAAAAGAAAAGTTAAAAATAAAATTTTAAAATTTCTTAATGTGCGGAAAGCGGTCATCAATTTTAGGATCATTGCTAATAATTTCAATTTTGCCAGTTACTAATTCTATTCGGGTAAGCGCTCCCGTTCCGTAATTAGTTATCGAAGTGTAATATAAGTAGCTGTCATCTTCATCAAACACCAATTGAGGAAACGCCTGATCTGTAAAACCAGCCTTTGATGTTAACAACTTTCTTTCGCCGGTTACTGTGTTAAATAAAACAACATCCGAAAAAAACATATCGGTTTGCATCGAGTCATTCTGCTCTTTGTGAATAATCATATACGCTATTTCATTCCCGTTGGAAGACCACGCGGGCACTACAGCCATTTCACCCTTCGAACTAATTAATTTTTTATCCGGTGAATTTAATGAATCAATTACATAAACATCGAATAAGTTATTTTCGTTTTTTTGGTTATACAAAATTCTGCCATCCGATGGATTCCATAATGGGTGGTAAATATAATCTCCAATTATGCTAACCGAATCTCTGACTAAATCAAAAAGATATAATTTGTTTGTTAATAGATTGAAGTAAGAAATTTTAGTATCATCTTTCGACCAGGTGATTGAAACATCCTCCCACGGGTCTATTAATATTTCTTTTATTACCTTATGTGAAGTATCTGCAATGCTGATTCCGGAGGAACTATAAAATGCATATTTTTTTTGATCGTGAGAAACTGCAACGCGGTAGCCTGGCATTAACTGTTTCAAATTTTCGCCGGTAGTATCGCACTGCCAAATATATGTGTCGCTATTAAAGAGAATATTATCGCCAAACCATACAGGCAGATAAGTGCGGTTAAATCCAAGGTCGAATTTATTATTTCCGTCATCGTTGCAAACAGCGGCTCTAACTTCGTTATTAATGTAATCAACGGCTGTATAAATTATTCTTGTTTGTGCAAAAGAGATAGAGCCATAAATAAAACATAACAGCAAAATAAATTTTTTCAAATAATCCGCCCTTTATTTTCCCGGAACAACTTCGCCAATAACGAGTGGATGTTCATTTAATTCGCTTGCAAGGTTAATAACTTCATGCTTGTATTCCCTCGATACAACTGCAATGAGTCCGATTCCCAGATTAAATACCTTCCTCATTTCTGCGTCGCTGATGCTGCCGGCAGCCTGAATAATTTTAAAGATTGTAGGAATTTCCCACTTCGACCAAAAAATATTTAGTTTAAGATTGTCAGGTAAAATTCTATTCGTATTACCAACAATGCCGCCGCCGGTAATATGTGAGAATCCTTTAATTTTAATTTCTTTCTTCAGCACTTTGATTAATTTATAATAAGATTTATGAATCCGAAGAAGTTCATCTCCAAGAGTGCCTGAAAGCCCTTCTATCTTATCCGTAAGTTTATATTTATCAAGCAGAACTTTACGGGCAAGTGAATAACCGTTAGTATGCATCCCATTTGATGGAAAGCCAATTAGTACATCCCCCTTTTTTATGTTTTTTCCTTTTAACACTTTTGATTTTTCAACTATACCTACGATAGTACCCGACATATCATACTCACCATTAGAATATAATCCCGGCATTTCAGCCGTTTCGCCACCAATCAATGCGCAATCGTTTTCGCGGCATGCAATTGAAAAGCCTTCAATAATTTTTTCCGCTTTGTCGGGGTTTAATTTTCCGAAAGCTAAATAATCAAGGAAGTATAACGGTTTAGCTCCGCATACTGCTATATCGTTAACACAATGGTTAACCAGGTCCTGCCCAACTGTATCGTGCCTGTTCATAGCAAAGGCAATTTTTAATTTTGTGCCCACGCCATCAACGCTCGAGACAAGCACGGGTTTTTTATATTTTGTTAAATCGAGTTCATAAAATCCGCCGAACATTCCAATATCCGAAAGCACATTTTTGTTAAATGTGGATTTAGCGAATGATTTTATTCTTCTAACCGTTTCGTTTCCGGCATCAATATCAACCCCGGCATTTTTATAAGTAGTTTCCAAACTTGCAATCCATATAATTAATAAATAGGGGTTAAAATTTAGCATTATTAGCTTTAGGAATCAAAGTAAGAGTCAGAATAAAAGCAATGGTAATATTGCAGCTATTGTGCTATTTTTGCCGTTAAACAATGGGATTAAATTTTAATAGCGTACATAATATTTCATTGTTGCAACATTTTGCTTTTAAGTAAAACCATTCGCAAAAAATTATTAAATTTGTAACCTTAAAAATTCAAGATAACGTTGGACATGTTTAGCGATCATTTAAACGAACGAGAAAAAAATATACTGCGTTATGTAATCCAACAATTTGTTCTTACGGCAACACCCGTAGGTTCGAGGAACATAACAAAAAAATATCACCTTGGTATTTCTCCCGCCACGGTAAGGAATATTATGTCCGATCTAGAAGAATCAGGATTTATTGATCACCCTCATACCTCCGCCGGTAGAGTGCCTACCGATAAAGGTTACCGCTTTTATGTTGATTCAATAATGGATTTGCAATTGATAAGCAAACCGGAGCGAAAGATAATTCACAAAGAATTGGACGGGCAGACTCTTGAAACAGATGAACTGCTTAAAATTGTCTCCTCTCTACTGAGCAATATAACTCAACAGCTTGCGTGTGTAACTTATCCAAGGCTCGAAAGCGGAGTTCTCGAAAAACTTCAGCTTTTAAGTTTATCCTCAACAAGACTTCTTGTGGTTATCAGTATTAATGCCGGACTTGTAAAAACAATAACCATAGAACTTGCAGCCGAAGTTGATACCGCAAAACTTGAATCAATACAACGAATATTAAATGAAAGATTAAACGGGTTAACCTTTAAAGAGATTCGAACAACTTTTCGTGAAAGATTTAAAGATGTTCATGAGAATCAACAAGCCGTTATAAGATTATTCTACGATTCGGTAGATAAAATATTTAAAGATAATATCAGTGACGAAAACATAATGATTACCGGCGCTAAAAATGTTATTAAACAGCCGGAGTTTGAGAACCCGGATAAGTTCCATTCTGTTATTGAGCTGATAGAAGATAAAGATATAGTTATTCATATAGTTGATAAATCTGAGCAGACGAACAGCAACGGTGTATTCATATCGATAGGTAGTGAGAATGAAAATAAAAAATTATCCGAATATAGTTTTGTAAGTAAAAGGTATGACTTTGGTGAATCATCAGGCACGCTCGGTATAATAGGTCCGAAGCGGATGGATTATCAGAAGGTTGTTGCAATTGTAGATTATGTAGCTAAAATGCTTACCGAAATTTTAAAGCTTGAAAAAAATAAATGAGGAATAAAATATGATTAAAGAAAAAAACAAAAAAGAACGCGATGAAAAAGAAGAAGCAAAAAGCGCTGCAGAACAGAACGGGAATAATATCTCCGCTGATATCGAAAAAGAAGTAGAAAAAACTAAACTTCAAATAGAAAATTTGGAAAAGGAAAAAGATGCATTGAGAGATCAACTTTTACGCAAAGCAGCCGAATTTGAAAATTACAAAAGAAGAACCGAGACAGAACAAACAAACTTGCTTAAATATTCTTCGGAATCGATTATAGCTAAACTATTACCTATAATTGACGATCTTGAAAGATCCTTAAAACATATGGATGATGCCAAAGACCTTGACTCAATAAAAAACGGCGTAAAGATGATTTATGATAAATTTATGCGGATACTTGATGCTCAGGGAGTTAAAAAAATCGAAGCTGCAGGAAAACCTTTCGATGTTGATTTTCATGAAGCATTGATGCAGCAGAAATCTGACGGAGTTGAGCCGCATACAGTTCTCGAAGAAGTTGAAAGCGGTTACATTTATAAAGATAGAGTAATCAGACATGCTAAAGTTATTGTTAGCGAAGAATCTTCCGATGAAAATACAAACGACTAAAAACGAAAAGAAAAATGGTTAAAAGAGATTACTACGAAATTCTTGGCGTAGAAAAAAATGCAGGAAAAGAAGATCTAAAAAAAGCTTACCGTAAACTTGCGATGCAATATCACCCGGATAGAAACCCTGATGATAAATCCGCTGAAGAAAAATTTAAAGAAGCAGCGGAAGCTTATGAAGTGTTAAGCAATGATGATAAAAAAGCGAAGTATGATAGATTTGGACACGAAGGTGTAAGAGGTAATACTTACGGCTCGCAGGGCTTTTCTGATATAAATGATATTTTTTCTCATTTCTCGGATATTTTTGGCGGCGGCTCCATGTTCGACGATTTTTTCGGCGGCGCTTCACAGCGAAGAGGACGAAGAAGAGGTGCAGGAACTCCCGGTTCTGATTTACGAATTAACCTTAAGCTAACTCTTGAAGAAATAAATTCCGGCGTCACAAAAAAAATTAAAATTAAAAAACAGATCCGGTGCAAAGATTGCAACGGCAGCGGCG
>Ga0210012_1001090_pt1 | contig 27530 bp, 28 predicted proteins | sample CryGeymeta201504_FD_183974 | JGI IMG/M metagenome (GOLD analysis project Ga0210012, IMG submission 183974) | Groundwater microbial communities from Crystal Geyser aquifers in Utah, USA - Crystal Geyser metaG 2015-04 (SPAdes) (version 2) | ecosystem: Environmental > Aquatic > Deep subsurface >... | reverse complement strand
GCTCACCCCCTACGCTTCTGGATTGCCGCGCTTCGCTCGCAATGACAGCACCCGTCATTGCGAGGAGGCGCCAGCCGACGCGGCAATCCAGAAGCCACACGCTGAGCGCAGCGAACAAACAATAGATCGCTACCGCTCACCCCCTACGCTTCTGGATTGCCGCGCTGGGCTCGCAGCCGTCTCAGTTCACAGAGACTCCAGCTTGTGCATCATCAGCGGCACATCGTCCAGCCGCCAAACGTCCACGTCACTGCGTTGCTGCTGTTCCAAACCGCCATAAACCAGGGCAGCAGCTTTGGGTGGGGACGCGAGTCTTGCCGAGAATGTGCGCAGGCCCTTGAAGAAATCCCCATTGATGGTTGCGCCTGCCTTGATTTCCACCGGAATGACATCCGGCCCCGTTTCAATGAGTAGATCGACCTCGTTGCCCTTGCCGTCGCGCCAGAAATACAGGTTGTTACGCTTGCCGCGGTGGAGGCGGTATTTCAGCGCCTCGATCACCACCAAGTTCTCGATCAGGTTGCCACGCAAGGGGTGGCGGTTGATGTGCAACTCGTTCTCGGCGCCCAACAGGTAGGCCGCCAAACCCACGTCATAGAAATAAAGCTTGGGTGACTTGATCTGCCTTTTGGAAATATTGGTATGCCAAGGTTGCAGCAGAAAAACGATATAGCTCGCCTCCAGCAGCGTAAGCCAGCTACGGGCGGTCGTGTGGGAAACCCCGACATCATTGCCCAGGCTTTGTAAATTGAGTAACTGGCCAACGCGCCCGGCGCACAGGCGCACGAATTTTTCGAAGAGCGCCAGGTCCTTCACCGTGATCAGTTGCCGGATATCCCTTTCCACATAAGTTTCCACATAATCCCCCAGCGCCTGAGTGGGGTTGATGCCGACATCGTGGATACGTGGATAAAAGCCGACAAGCAACAGACGATCCGCAGGGAGGTTGATGCCAGCGCCCGCGAGCTCCTCCATGCTCAGGGGCAACAGCTTGAGCAAGGCCGTACGGCCGGCGAGGGATTGATTGATGCTGGTCATCACCTCGAACTGCTGGCTGCCCGTCAGAATGAACAACCCCGGCGTCTTGCGCTCGTCGATGAGGGGTTGCAAGTAGGAAACCAACTGGGGAGCCCGCTGAATCTCATCCAGGATGGCGCCATCGGGATAGTTGGCCAGAAAGCCGCGCGGATCATCGCGCGCAAATTCCCGGATGTCCGGACTTTCCAAGTTGACATAGGGCTTGCCGGGAAAAGCAGCGCGGCAGAGTGTGGTTTTGCCGCTCTGGCGAGGGCCGGTCACCGTCACTACTGGATATTGCCCGGCCAAAGAGATGAGCACAGCGCTCAACGTGCGTGGAATCATGCGGCAAGCTTAATAGCATGCGGTGCAATGTGAAAGTGAAAAATGCACATTGCGCCGTATGCCGGTTTTGCTGCGTCACTGCGAGGGGGCGAAAGCCGATGCGGCAATCCAGCAGCTACACACCGAGCGAAGCGAACAAACACTAGATCGCTGCCGCTCACACCCCACGCATCTGGATTGCCGCGCTATCGCTCGCAATGACCAGCACCCGTCATTGCGAGGAGGCGCCAGCCGTCGCGGCAATCCAGAAGCCAAACACTAGATCGCTACCGCTCACATCCCACGCTTCTGGATTGCCGTGCTATCGCTCGCAATGACCAGCACCCGTCATTGCGAGGAGGCGCCAGCCGACGCGGCAATCCAGAAGCCAAACTCTGAGCGAAGCGAACAAACAATAGATCGCTACCGCTCACCCCCACACTTCTGGATTACCACGCTGCCGCTCGCAATGACAGCCCCGTCATTGCGAGGAGGCGCGAGCCGACGTGGCAATCCAGCAGCCAAACTCTGAGCGAAGCGAACAAACGATAGGTTGCTGCTGTTCTCCCCACTCGATTTCACGAAAAGCATGTACACAGTCACACTACACTCGAAATAGCGTCCTCGTACGATTACACTTGCACCATGTACACCATCAAACACATGCCCGAATTCGATGGTTGGCTCAATAGTCTGCGGGATCGCCAGACTCGATTCCGTCTGCTACGTCGGCTTGAAAAGGCACAACGAGGCCTGTTGGGTGATGTGGCGACGGTAGGCGATGGTGTGTTCGAAATGCGAGAGTTCTTTGGACCCGGTTGGCGCATGTACTACGTGCAACAAGGCCAAGTGCTCATCGTGATGCTAGGTGGCGGGGACAAAAGCAGCCAGGCTTCGGATATCGCTGAAGCCAAGGCCCTGGCAGCCACCCTAACTGAGGATTGAGCCATGAGTAAAACAGTCAAGACCAGCGACCTGCCCGAATTCGATATGGCGCGATATCTCAAGACCGATGCCGATGTGGCCGAGTATTTACGGCAAGTGTTGGAAGAAGGCGAACCTGGTGAACTCGCCGCCGCGCTCGGCCACATTGCCAAAGCACGTGGAATGACCGAAATCGCCAAGGCAAGTGGAATCAAGCGCGAGGCGCTCTACAAAGCGCTTCGTCCGAACGCCCAGCCGCGCTTGGAGACCGTGCAACGGGTTTGCAAAGCATTGGGGGTGAAATTGACTGCAACAGTGGCACAGTAAATGACGCCGTCATTGCGAGGAGGCGCCAGCCGACGCGGCAACCCAGAAGACACGTTCTGAGCGAAGCGAACACCCCGTCATTGCGAGCGCAGCGCGGCAATCCAGCAGCCACCCTCAGAGCGAAGCGAACACCCCGTCATTGCGAGCGCAGCGCGGCAATCCAGCAGCCACCCTCTGAGCGAGGCGAACAAACAATAGATCGCTATCGCTCACCCCCCACGCCCTGGATTGCCACGCTATCGCTCGCAATGACCCGCACCGTCATTGCGAGGAGGCGCCCGCCGACGCGGCAATCCAGAAGCCTCACTCTGAGCGAGGCGAACACCCCGTCATTGCGAGCGCAGCGCGGCAATCCAGAAGCCTCACTCTGAGCGAGGCGAACAAACAATAGAACGCTATCGCTCACCCCCCACGCCCTGGATTGCCACGCTATCGCTCGCAATGACAAACACCGACCGCGTTTAAAACACCTTCTCGCTCAACATTCCCAGCAAATACTGCCCATACGCATTCTTCTTCAACGGCTCCGCCAACCGCGCCACCTGCAACCGCATGCCGAGAATGCCGATGGCACCGAGCGTGAGCTGGATCAGGGCGATGGCATAGACGATGTCTTGTACGCGGAAACCGGCTCGGATGAACAAGTGATGCAGGTGATGCCGATCCGGTCGAAACGGAGACTTGCCCAGCCAGATCCGACGCAACATCACCCCCAAGGTATCCATCAGGGGAATCGACAACAACCACAGCGCGGTAACCGGGGTGATCACCCGGCCCGGCCCCTGCGAAAGCGCAATCAGCAGCCAGGCGAACAGAAAACCCAGCAACATGCTGCCGTTATCGCCAAGAAACACGCGGGCACGACGTTGCGACAGAAAACGCAGATTGAAGAACAGGAACCCGGCCACCCCGCCAAGCAACCCCAACGCCAGCAACGCATAGTCGGAAGCGCCGCCGGTGAAAGCGACCACGGCAAGCAGGAACAGGGTGACCAGAGAAACACTACCGGAAAGCCCATCAATGCCATCGATCATATTCAGCGCATTGATAACCCCGATGGTGGCGAACAACGTGAACGGGATGGCCAGAAAACCAAGTTCCAGGGGCGCCCCGAAAGCCAACTCGCCCAGATCGTCAAGCGCAACCCCACCCCAGAACACCATCATCAACGCCACACAGGCCTGAACCACAAAGCGCAAACGAAAGCTGAGATGGAAGATGTCGTCGAGCAGCCCGGTAACGAACATCACCAGCCCCGCCAAACCGATCACAAGCCATTGCACCGAGCCCGGCGACGTAGCGAAGCCATGGACCAGAGACAACGTAGCCAGAAGCGCCGCGAAAACCCCGACACCTCCAACAAACGGCGTCACCCGATCATGCAGCTTGTGCCCCCCCCGGTCGATCCACCACACCAAAGCGATGCGCCAATGGCATAGCGATACGAATCGCAATACCCGACACAAACAGGCTGAACAAGAAAAGTACAACCGGGGAAATCAACGGCTACCTCACATAGAACCAAAAAAAGTGAATGAGCCGTGCTAGATGCCACTCAACTCAGGCGGGGGTTTTGGTAAATCAGGCAAAGTGGACCAGACAATTCGACTCCTTGGAAAGAGCACCACCCAGACGGTCAGAAAAATGAGCAAAAAATAATTCATAAGGCCTTGATTGCGTATGTACCACTTCTCAACCTCTCCTTTATATGGCGCAATCACATTATCGTAAAATCCAACTTGGTCTCTCGCACCATGAAGCAAGTTCTCTTCATCCCTGAAAACAATCGAACCGATCCCAGAGAGTCCAGGCCGGACTTTGATGATTTCCCCTTGAACATCCGTCGAAAAAGCATCAAAGCAACGCTGTGCTTGCGGCCTGGGCCCAATGACGCTCATATCGCCTTTGAGAATATTCAGAAGCTGAGGCAGTTCGTTGATCTTGGTTTTACGTAAAAAATGGCCCATAGGAAGAATACGTGGATCATGCTTTACGGTCACCGTCCCCGTACCCATATTTGGGCTGTTCTTGAGCATGGTGGCAAACTTCAAAAGGCCAAACTTCTTGCCATCCTTGCCCACGCGTTGCTGAACAAAAAAGATTTCACCCTCGCCTGAAAAACGAAGAAGAATAACGATGGGAATCAACAACGGGGACAATACCAATAGAGCAAACCCCGAGAAGATAATATCGAAAAGTCGCTGCATGGTCACATCCTTCCATCAAGAAACTTGCCAGTTTCTTTGTGGCCGAATTCTGGAATCATTTCATTGAATAACCGAACCAGCTCCGTCCTTTCCCAATGTCCACGCCGCTTCAAATCAGCAATTGTTGACAAAAACAAAGCCAATCGCCGTTCGTCATAATTCGCCTCATTCTTGATTACGCCAATACCTTCAAAGCGAGAAAAATCAAGCACTTCCTTGTCGGTAAAAAATTCCTCAAAATCCTTTTCGCCGGTGGTATCGCTATCAAAGAAGTAGCAGGGCCATTTCTTTGCGGCAATCAATTCGCTTGCTTGATCCCGTGCTTCATCTTCACTGGCACACTGGTATGCCTCATAGCCCAGGGCTGCAAGATACTTTATTGCAATATCAGAGAAAGTGATAAGGTGCAGTTTTTCACTCAGCTTAGGAAAGAAAATGTCCCGGTTTTCTCCCAACAAACAGGACATCAAACATAACTCGCCTGATTCCTGTGGCGTCACAAAATAGCGCCGGACGTCCCGAGGCGCCGAAATCGGCTGACGCTTGGCAAAGCGCTGATTGAAGCCATGCAGCAAACTCCCATCGGAAAACGCCACATTGGCAAACCGCGCCGTGGAAATAGGCATCTCCAGGCTGGCGCGCATCAAAAACATTTCCATGATCCGCTTGCTGGCACCCATCATATTGGCCGGATTGGCGGCCTTGTCAGTGGAGACGCAGAAATACTTGGTCGCGCCTAATTCACGCGCAAGCTCTATTGTCTTGTTGGTGTTGAGTATATTGACATCCACCATCCGCATCAGGGTAAAGGGGTCCTTCTCGCTACGAACATGCTTCAAGGCAGAAAGATTCAGAACGTAATCGTAGCCCCCACTCCACTTCATCAATGCCTCGAACTCCAGGGAGCCACAGTCGATGGCGAATGTGCTGAAGTCCCCATCTATGTAGCCTAGAGTGCTGCGAATATCGCGCACAAGTTCAACCATGTTGTTTTCACTGATGTCTACAACATGCAGTACTTTAGGCTTGCGCTTGAATATTTCTCGTGTAACTGCCTGTCCGATTGAACCGGCACCCCCGATCACAAGAAAACGGCTCCCAGCAACCAGATGTGTTAGCGCCTGTTCATGATGCTGAATATCCGCATCAAAAAGCGCCTCATTACGGCCAATAAGCTGAAGAATGTCCATCAGTTTCTCCCCAACGTAATAGATTTACGAAATGCGGCAATGACGATCTCAACGTCCTCGTCAGTCATTGTTGGATACAAAGGCAGCGTAATCTCCCGTCGAGATATCTCACTAGCAATCGGCGTTACATCAAGATGCATATCCTTGTAGGCTGTGAATTCCTGAAATGCAGGATAATGTATGCTTGATTGCACGCCCTCTGATTTAAGAATCTCTATAACTTTCAGACGGTCACACGCCTCCGGCAACATTACAGGGAATATGTGGTAAACAGGTTCTGCATCATCAACCTTGACAAAGGGTATTGTCAGACCTTCGATATCTTTAAAGGCATCAATATATCTCGCGACAACGCTTTGTCGCTGCTTGTGCGCATTTGCAAGCTTATCAAGCTGCACACAACCCAATGCAGCGCGCATTTCATCAATCCGATAATTCAAACCGGGCCGAATAACATCATAAGAAATTGCCCTACCCTGATGCCTATCCAGTGTCAACGTAGTCATGCCATGTGAGCGCAAGTATCGAATCTGTTGGGCAATATCAGCAGACTGTGTTGTGATCATGCCACCCTCACCAACAGAAAGATTCTTGTTGGTAAAGAAACTGAAGCAATTGACTTCGCCAAATGTTCCAACACTCCGGCCCTTGTATTTGGCACCAGGAGCATGAGCACAATCCTCGATCAACTTCAACCCATGTTTACTACAGATCGTTGAAATAGCATCCATATCACAAGGATACCCCGCATAATGAACAATCATCACCGCCTTCGTCTTGGGAGTAATCTTGCGTTCAATGTCAGCAGGATCAATATTCCAATCATTGAAAGAGGTGCAATCTGCGAGTACCGGAGTGGCACCTACCAGCATCACCGTGTTGATATCTGCAACAAACGTCAAAGACGGGATAATAACCTCATCACCCGGACCAACCCCCAATGCCAGCAATGCCATATGAAGTGCTGCCGTACCATTGGAAACGGCGGTCGCTTTGACATCACTTCCAAGAAGCGTTGCGAATCTAGCTTCGAACTCCTTGGTCTTCTCGCCCATAGTAATCCAGCCGCTGCGGACAACATCTGAAACTGCGGACACCTCATTTTCATCATAATTTAGCTTGAAAAGCTGAACTTTCCACATTTGTATATACCCTCACTATAAATAAATGAAAATAATTCAGTCTGACAGATAAGTAATTACGCAAAACCGTTTTGGATCCGTCATTTTGGGCTTGACCCGGAATCCAGTGCGTTCACCTGATTGCCGTTCAAACCCAAGTTGGACGAACAAACTGGATTCCCGCCTTCGCGGGAATAACGATCAAAAATGCTTACGCTGTTCCACCCACTTAGTTGCAGCAATATTTCATAATTATCACTTCAGCCTCGCAATCAAAGCCAGCAAAGATAGTACGGGGGTTTCGATTAAATTAGTCGCGAATAAACGTCAACATAAGATTGCAAAACTGACGATAATAAGAACCCCTTTTCCACTTGCGACTTTGCATGCGCCCCCATAATAACTCGCAACTCAGGATCAGACGCCAATTTGATAATAGCCTTGGCCAAGGCACTCGAATCCCTGGGTGGGACCAACAAACCATCGTAACCATCTATGACAACATCACGACAACCAGGCATGTCAGTCGTTATAAGAGGCATCGACTTAAGACCTGCCTCTAACAGAACACGAGGCACACCTTCACGATAATAAGATGGAAGAACAAATATATCGCAAAGCGAAAGAATTGCCGGGACATCGTTACGTGACCCTAGCCAGTCTACACAATCACTATATTTCTGAATGACGTTCAAAGAAACAGCTTGGCTACCTTCGCTTGATTGAGGGCCAATTAACAAGAAATGGCATTGGGGCAACGACTGTTTAACGATCCTTGCGGCCTCTAAGTAATTTAGCACCCCTTTGTCCTTGACAAGCCTGCTTACCATTACAATGGCAATCGCACGCTCAATATGAAGACTTATGCGCAACTCATTAAGTTCATCAGAATCAGGGGCCTTGAAGTTAAAATCATCTGGGTCAACCCCAGAGCCCCGAACCAGAACTGATCTTTTCGGGTCAACCAAATCATGGCTCTCGAAATACTGCTTGTCATCCTGGTTTTGAAAAATAGTTACGTCCGATTTACGTGAAGCTTCCATCTGTATTTTTCGGTAAACTGGTCTGAGCAGTAGAGCGAGCGGTGAGTTAGATGAAAACACCCATCCCATGCCAGTAACAGTTCTTACCACACCTTTAATTTTTGCTTTTCTTGCCGCATAAGGAACCAGCATCGCAGGTTTGGTATCGAAAGCATGCACAACATCCGGTTGGTGCTGTTTAAATAATTCAACCAACTGCTGCACAGAACGCCTGTCCGACGTAGGCGAAAAGCCTCGATTCAGGTCATAGCGGTGATATGTGATGCCTTCCCGCGCGAAAGGCTCCGGTGGTTCCGAACCTACTGCTGCAACAGAAAATCCCTTTGCAGATAACTTCTTAAGTATTGGAATTCGCATGCGAACATCTTCGCCACCTATATACCAAATAATAGCCATGCTCGTTACCTGCTAAGTGTCAATTCCAGCTTGTTTGTATATGCGCCAGATGAACTAATCTGGTTTTCTTTTACTATTTCATGAGCGAGTAATCGTGTCATCAGAGGCATCTGACCAGCAGTACCCTAACTTAGTTGAAATCCAGCCAGGCCTGAAACATCAGCACAGACCACAACCGATTGCCATAGGCTGCTTGCCCCGCCAAGTGAGCCCGCCATGCAGCACGGATCGGCAAAGGGTTGAGATAACCCTCGCGGCGTAGCCGGTCCTCGGCAAGCAGGTTCTCCGCCCAATCCTTCAGAGGGCCACGGAGCCAGGAATCCAGTGGAATACTAAAGCCCGTTTTAGGTCTCTCTACCAGTTCTCGCGGCACATAGCGGTCCAGCAGGCGACGCAGCAACCACTTGCTCTGTCCGTTTCTGATCTTCATGTGCATAGGCAATGACCAAGCGAACTCAATCACATCAAGATCAAGAAAAGGCGCCCGTGTTTCCAGCGACACCGCCATCGCGGCACGATCAACTTTGACAAGAATGTCATCCGGTAGATAGGTCAGGCCATCCAGCGCCATCATGCGCGCCACAGGATCGGCCAGCCTGGGCCAGCGCGTCCGGTCATCCAACAGGTTGGGTGGCATGAACCCACCTGCCACCATGCTCTCGGCCTGCGGCCATTCGGACACTAGCGAAACATACAGATCGTCCATGCTGCGCATCTCACACAGGCGCAGCCCCAGCTTGTGCGCCTTGTCCCCGGGCTGAGCAATGCCTGCACGCCGTGCCAGTGGGCCGGCCAGGCGATTGATCGTATCGCCCGGCAGCGCAGTCAGGCCCGCCCCCAGTGCACGCCTCAAAGGTTGAGGCATCCAACCCATACGCTGCCAGAGCCTGGGCACATGAACATAGCGGTTGTAACCGCCAAACAGCTCATCGCCCGCATCTCCGGAAAGCGCAACGGTCACATGCTGGCGGGCCAACTTCATCACCAAGTACGTCGGCAACTGGGACGAGTCGGCAAATGGTTCGTCATACATTTCTGGCATGTGTGGCACCAAGGCCAGCGCGTCATTGCCACTTAGGCGAAGCTCAGTGTGATCAGTGCCCAAGTGCGCAGCCACAGCGCTCGCATGGGTGGCCTCGTCATATTCGTGTTCATCGAAACCAATGGTGAAGGTGCGTACCTGTTGCGAGCTATTGGCCTGCATCAGCGCGGCAATAGTGGTCGAGTCGAGCCCGCCGGAGAGTAGTACGCCCAGCGGAACATCCGCCACTATCTGGCTGCGCACTGCCGCGCCTAGATGATGCTCCAGCGCATCCAATGCCTCTTCATCGGAGCCCGCAAACGGGTTGGTCATACCGTGTTCGGCCACCCCGAGCAACGACCAGTAGGCAACCGGTTCGGCATCGACCTGACCCGGTCGCAGTTGCAAAAAACATCCCGCAGGCAGCTTGCGGATACCCTCATAAATTGAATATGGCGCCGGAACATAGTTATGTCGCAGCAGCAGAGCAAGCGCCCCTCGGTCGATATCGGCATGGAAAACCGGATTTGCCCGCAATGCCTTTAGCTCGGAGCCGAAAAGAAAAATACCGCCTTGCCAGCCGTAATACAGGGGCTTCTCGCCCATACGGTCGCGCGCAAGCGTAAGCACACGGTCACGACGATCCCATAGGGCTATTGCAAACATCCCCACTGCCCGACTCAGCGTCTTCTCCACCCCCCACAGCATAAAACTGGCAAGCAGTGTCTCGGTATCAGAATGCCCACGCCAGTTATGTGTCTGGCCACTGTCATCCTGAATCCTCTTCCTTAATGACAGATGGTTATAAACCTCCCCATTAAACGCAATTACATAGCGCTCACATACCGAAAGCATGGGCTGGTGCCCAGCCTGAGACAAATCCAGAATCGAAAGCCGCCTATGGCCAAGCGCAACCCCAACCGCCTCATCCGCCCACACCCCGCCATCATCCGGGCCTCGATGATGCAGCATCTCAGCCATCTGCCGAACGGACTGCTCAACATCATGATTTGCCACTCTCCCCAATAAGCCTGCAATACCGCACATACCCTAAGCCTTTTAATAATTTCGAAGCAACACAAGTACACTTGCCAATCCAGACAGTTTCAGTATCCGTGTTTCTATAACGTATAAAACCGCCGATGCTGTGGATACCGTCAGTAATCTTGTCGATCAGATTTTTCCTAACTAGAACACCTGAATATTCAAACTTGTTTCAGAGGTGCTTCCACATGGCTAGATCAATACCTAGCATTCCCTCAAGCTCAACAACCTCAGGCGTGAATATCTGTTCCAGCCAGAGTCGATCTTCATCAGACAATTTAGGCAAAGTTTTTGTGTTTGGGCGCCCAAAAAACAACTCTTTAAATCCCAAGTTTTTTGCAGCATTGATCACTTGATACATACCAACAACACGGAGCGCATCAGCAACCATTTGCCCAATCGCGGCCAGTTTTGGACTAGATGGCAATGCTGCTTCATTTACCCGCTCACTCAATTCTGTTGCCGGGGGAATGAAGCTGATACCAAGATGGATACACAATTTACTCACGAACCCCAAGGGGTCATTTTCAAGATGATGCTGGAAGAGCACAAGAACCTTGTTCTGTCCAAATACGTTAATCCAGTTCTTCAACTGGCTTGCATATTTGCTTGCCTCGACTATTTCAGGATACGACTCGACACTCTGCCGCAACCCTGCCGTGGTGAAACCATACCTGAGTAAATGCATGTAATGCGAATAAGCACGGGACACAGGGTCTCGGAGAACAGTCACAAGCTGCACATCTCCTAGGGTCTGGTGGATTCGATCAGGCGCCTCCTGGCAATGAAAATAACTTGGCGCCACCTCGGCAATCAGCCCATGCCTAGCCTTATCCACAGAAAAATGCTTAACATACCAGCCCAAACCTCGGCCATAGTTCCTGTCAAAGAAAAAAGTCTCTTTTACGTGAGCGGGGACGCATATATCACCACGAATTCGAAAATAGCGATCAACCCATGTAGTACCAGACTTCATGGGGCCTATGACCAAGGCACTAGGTCGGTTTCCGGCGTCATCGCGCATATCAGTTAGCAACCCTCAATTCATGTAATTCCTTACGTAACATCTCGACATGAGCCCTAATATCGTAACGGGATGTTACCCATTCACGCCCTCTATCACCCATAATAGCCATGCGTACACGATCTCTCTCAAGTAAGCGTATTGCATCGGCCAACGCCTTGGGTGACTCGGCAGGAACTACGATACCTACATCAGGCGGCACAGTCTCTCGTACCCCTCCCACATCAGTAGCAATGACAGGACGTCCGGCAGCCATAGCCTCGATAAGACTACGAGGAACCCCTTCACTCCTTGATGGCAGAATCACGACATGGGACCAAGTCAGTTCTTCTACCACTTCGTTGGTCCAACCACAGAATTCTACCTTGACGTTATTTAGCCTGGCCGCCCGGTCTCTCAGCGATCTGTCAAAATCTTCTTGCCCAGGCGGTACAGCACCAATGATGCGCACCAGTAGGTGGCTTGAATGTAGATCAAGTAATTCAAGGGCTTCCATAAACTCATCAAAACCCTTCATCGGTGTAATTGCAGCCATGACAAGCAGTCTAAGCGGCATTTCTTCAGTAGCGACCTTATCAACTTTAGTAAATTGATCCAGAGGAATGCCTATAGGCATCAATTTAGTCTTCTTCCTGGTAAGCCACTGAAACAGTTTACCTTTCCTTGCCGGCAAAGAAGCCGAAATAGTCAAAATCCTGTCTGAGATCAACGCTCCAATAATGTCTGTTGGAAAAAAAACAAAAGCATTCTTGATATACCAGACATACTTGGCACCCAACCAGAATGAGGCAAACCAAGCCACAAGCAAAGAGCGTTCGTTATTACATACAATAACATCTGGACGATAAGACTTAATAATATTTGCAAGATGTTTAACAAAATATAATGGGAACCTTGTTGCCGCAGTATCAACGGTATATGTCTGCATCAAGCATGATGCCATATCACTCAGCGCACCAGAACCTCCAGTTGCCAGCCTCAACTCCATATCTGTTTGTGGCAAATACTGAGCCAACAGAATAATATATCGCTGGTTACCATGTATAGCGCCTCCGTACCCTTCATAAACCAGTACACGCAACTTATTGCCCTCTGTGTAAGACTTTATATCTGTTTGTATTCAATAGAATAAATATTATTAATTGGTATATCAATGCCACTAAAAACAGGGGACATAATTACCAATCCCTCAGAGACACCCCTGGCAATACTAATGCCAGTCACCTTTCCATCATAGTCTTTGCCTTTATGCATAAAACAATTAGAAATACGCAACCCCTTGTAATTATACAAGGCAATACAGGCCACATTGCCAGCTCTTTCTGTAGGGTTTATAAAGTGGCAAGCGTCAATTACATATGAATTAACAGTATTAGCAGACCCTATTGAAACATGCGCTTTAGCAAGTCCATTGTTCTCGAAACCGCAACCCCAGAATCCACCACCGCGCTGGCCAGGAGATGCCTCACTTCCACTCACTTCGACTGCTGCACCCGGCTTGTTTCTGGTTCCACCAAAGTAACCTCCAAACACATTAATATACGCGCCATCAATTCTCAATTCACCAACATTATTTTGCCAAGAACAATTATAGAAATTAATTGAATTGCCATACATGACATCTACACCAAACCCATTATTTTCATTAAACCAGCAATCATAAAATGAAACCATAAAATTAAAGTCCGGATTTCTTTTCAGCAAGACCCCGCCTGCTGGGTTACGCACAACCACCACATTATTTAATACTAAACGCCCTGGGTTGTATACACTTAAACCATACGCGCCAGAATTTTTCGCACTAGTAATGGTTATATCTGAAATAGAAATCTCCCTTGCTACACGATCAGAATCATTGGAAATGATAGAAACTGCATCCCCTTTGCCATAATTAATTATCTTGCAATGCCTATGATGCAGTCCCTGTATATTGAGATAACCACTAATTATTATCGTTTTTGATATTCTATAAACCCCGTGCGGGAATAACAGTATGCCACTGGCAATCAAAGACTCATTGATGGCACGCTGTATTGATTCTGTATCATCAGTTACGCCATCTCCTTTTGCACCAAAATCCGTTACTATATGCATAAATGAAGCCCGTGGCAATTGTTTGTCAATGCCACTCTTAATTGGCGAAGCAATTGCATTCAAATCACTCTGACCTGCCAGTCCAAGAGAATCAATAGAAGCCATTACCGGAACTGTCATGAGCTTAATAAACCTACGTCTTTCCATATTTCACCTCAAAACACCACTCATCCAATGATTCATTTAGGCTCTGTCATCGTTAGTTGTTGGCGACCTGTAAGTGATACCGCCTTACCGGTGTGGAAGACAAAAACCGCCTTCATCCCAGGAGTCCTGCAGCATTACCAGCGGCAATAATTTCACTCTTCCACGGCGGTTGAGCGACATTACTTAACCTATTGAATATATTCGCAAACACTGTTGTGGCCTTCGTTGCAGCTTTTTAAGTTTGAATTTCAAATTGCTTCTTGGGTTCAACAATTAATGGTGACAGAGTCTTCGTTTAAGTAATTGCGCTTAACTATCGAAATGTAAAAGCATAGCCACCAAGAATTCCATGGGAGGCTGTTTAAATCTTGCACGTCTGTTTGACTTCATTACTTCTTATACTTATGTAACCTAACTCGCACCCTAAATTGCGTTATAATTAAAACTGTAAAGTATAACATAAATATTTTGATGACGATCTCCATAAAAGCAGATTCCATGCCTCCCTTAAACCCCCTTAACACCAAAGACGACATCAACAAAAAATACATGATAACCTTCATAGGGTCCTGGCTATTTCTTATTACGTATTTGTACAACAGTCCCAGCAAAAAGCCATATAATAAGCCGCCAACGACAACTCCATATGCCCCAAAATTCCACCAGAACTCCCCTACCAATCCATATGTAAATACTGAGTCATCGACCCCGAAAACTGTTTGAGTAAACACTTCTTTACCCCAAGCAGGCTTATCAGGCCAGATAACTCTTGGAATAAAGCCCAATATGGCGAAAAAATATCCCGCACCATATGAATAGTCCATCTCTGATGGTACTCGCTCAATAACAGCCACAAAACCATCGAACATAAGAAAATTTCGTAACAGGCTATCCATTAGCTCAAAATCAAGCCCTTCGTCTCCTATACTACCAGATACATAATATCGGCGGTAAAAAAGCATGGCAGTTAGAATGGTGATAACAATTACACCAATAATCGCACCTTTTGACAAACTAAGTCTTTTGATATTGTAATGATAAACAACAATCATGCCTAGTATCATTTCTAATATCCGTAACCTCTCTCCTGTAGACAGTAATAATGCCAAAGAAATTATAGTCGTAACTGTAAAAAAATATAGCGAACCTACTCGGTTGTATAACCAAAGCACAAACAACACAAGGCCGCCAATCAAGCCAAGATATAGCATTGCTACTAATGGACCTGCGCCACGATACACTGTCGCACGGTTTTCCATTACGTAAGATACGCCACCATGAGTTGCAACCAAACCTATTGCTATTGACAAAAATATCAACACAACCAACAATGTCATGGCATTTGCATTACCCCGCCTCTCGCCGCTGATAATATATACACCGACCATTGAAGACCGCCAGATATTAAATTTACTTTTTATTGCAAAATAATAACCACACAAAAAAAACAAGTAAAAAAACACTCCATACCATATACCCAGCAACAGTACTTCTCTAGAAACGTTTTTGAGATAACCTGTAAGTCCGTATGTCAAGCCAATAGGTCTCGATACAAATGTAAGTATGCACAATAGTGACACTATAAGAAATGGATCCAGTGGATCTATTTTTTTAACAGACCGAATCCTAAATACAATACCCAGCAAAAATATTGTCGTCGCAAATAGTGGATTATACCCCAAGTCAATCATAGATAATAACCAAATAATATAAGCATTGTAAATCCGAAGTCGATTCGTGTATCTCAAGCCATTGAGCGCACAATAAATAACATGCCGTATTGTTATCAAATAACATTAATGCCTCGAATTAAACAAACCAAGCATCCGAATAACCGCACAGCCCCGAATTAATGTGATCACAAACGCAGTAACTATTACACCATAACCCAAGCCAAGCATCCCGTACTTTATAGAAAGCCACCATTGCGCACTTCCGCCCACCAGTATCGCAATAGTGTCTGATAGCAAGTAGATGCGTGATCTTCCGGCCGCTAGAAGGATGACACCAGTTGCGCCACATACAGTCAGAAGAAAGGAGGCTGTGGCCAATATCTCAACGATAGGCACTTCGGCAGCGTACTTATTCCCAAAAAGCAGAGCCAACCACTTGGAACCGCCTATCCACAGCGCGCCAGCCGGCACAATTCCAAAGATGCAGAGCATAGCCGTGGTACGCATGAACAATACACGTACCTGCTGCTGTTCATTCTCTTTAAAAAGACGTGCCGCGTGAGGTAGCAAGGTAAATGTGAACACCCCTGGCAACATAGCCAGAAGCTGGGGTAGAACAAGTGCGGCACCATACACGCCTAGATCCTTGGCCGACAGGTTATGCGCGGCAATAAAAACATCCAGCCGGCCATTGATTTGCATGAGTACGGTGGACAGCACCAGCGGAACGGCAAAGCTCAATATCCCTCTAAGCGGCAGATCATTGGCTGGCACATTGATTATGTGCAACATACCACGTCCTCCAAAGTAGATCGAGCCTATCAAGCCCAGACCAATCGCCAGCAGCACCGCTTCCAGGCTTCTGATTTCCGGTATGAGAAAAGCCATCAGAACAGGCAGCAGCGGAATCCCTCGGCGAATTACCTCTCTTTGCGCCATTGCGCGGCGGGTCTGGTGCAAACCCCGGTTGATAGCGTAGATCAGTTCCGACACGACAAACAGAGGAATGAGCAGGCTAATCAGCCATAGTGCCTGGCCGGGTGGCCAACCAATACCCTCATGTGCAGCAAGCAGGCCTACCCCGGCCAATACGCCACTGACCACGGCGATACGGAATGACAGGGACAGAAATCTTTTCCACTTCTCCCCTGCTTCTTTTACAAAGATGGGCAGATAGCGTGGAACAATATTTCCAAGCCCCAGTGTGGCGATAGTCCCGGTTACAAGTAACAGTGTCGAGAGCAAGGTGAGCTGACCAAAATCGGCTGGACCTAACAAGCGGGCTGACGCAGCCCTAAATGACAACTCCAGTATCGCTCCAAGGATTAGGCCAGAGGCAACCCAAAAGGGGTTGCTGGTTGTTAGCCGGCGGAACAGCCGAACCAATTGGATTCCCTGGAATTTATGACGAGCGCGCATCGGGGCTTGATCGACAAGTAGTCATCGCATTGCTGTCACTCACCAATTGGACGATTAAGAAAGCTCCTCACTGTTTCTTCTAATCCCCTATCCAAACTCATGTGCACCTGCCAGCCGAGCATCGCCTGGGCCTTGCTGGTATCCGAGTAGTTGCGCATCACGTCCCCCAGTCGCTTCTCGCTGTAGATAATAGAAGGCACCTTGATGTTGTTTTTTTCCAGTGCTGGCGCCAGTATTTCCAGCATTTCCCTCACACTGGTTTCCGCATTGGTAGCAATCTGGAAGGTTTCACCTCCCACACCGGACATGGTGGCCGCACGCCACACCGCATCGATCAGGTCGTCGATATAAATAAAATCCCGTGTCTGAGACCCGTCACCGTAGATTTCCAGGGGCTGACCCTCCAGCGCTTGGCGAATGAACTTGGCTACCACACTGGATTTATGCCCAGAGCCCGGTCCATAGACATTGCCAAAGCGCAGGGCGACAGTTTCCACCCTGTAGCTTCGAAAGTAGGCCGAGCAGTAACCTTCGCCCGCCAGTTTGCTGGCTCCATAAGGTGATACCGGATGGGGCGCCATTTCCTCGTGAATGGGTGGTTCCACCTCCCCTGCCGGAGCACCACTGGAGGCGAATATAAAGCGGCGCACCTTGTTGTTTCGCGCGGCCTCAAGAAAGTTGAATGTGCCTACGACATTATTCATGCAGTCGGCGCGCGGATCTTCCACTGATTTTGGTACGCCGGTGTTCGCCGCCAAGTGAACGATCACGTCAGCCCCCTGACAGCAGGCCATCGCCAACCGCTCGTCCAGAATATCACCCACCACCAATTCACAGTACAGGCCAGTAGCAGGTTGTGGAATTGGCCCTATATCCGTGGCTTTAATTTCGCAAAAGGTAGTCACGGAATTCAGGTCTTCACGCGTACCAACGCTCAAGTTGTCCAGTACACGCACGCTGTGCCCCCCCTCCGCTGCAAGCTGGCGTATCAAACTTGTACCGATAAAACCACAGCCACCTGTAATCACCCATTTCATGCCCATTTTGTGCCCCGAAAAATCTTGTGTTTTGAAATGTTTTCTTTGTGCCTCGCTACATGCTCCATCATTTTCGCGAGGACATCATCGGTAAGGAAGTTGGGTTGTAAACCCATTTCCAGCAACCCCGTGTGTTTCGGGTTGTAGTAATGCTCTTCCAGTTCCTTGCGCGGGTTTTCGATATGGTCAACCTGGACTGGAATGCCTATCTGTTTGCCAATGTTCTGAACCTTGCCTGCCAAATCGTTGACGCTGAAGGTTTCGGTGAACTGGTTGAAGATACGCAGTTCGCCCTTGGCAGCGGGGTTCTCAAGTGATAGCCGAACACAGTTGAGGGTGTCCTTGATATTGAGATACCCCCGCGTTTGCCCGCCCTTGCCATAGACAGTAAGGGGATAGCCAGCAACTGCCTGGACAATGAATCGGTTGAGCACCGTGCCGAACAACTCGTCGTAGCTGAAGAAAGTTCGCAGGTTGTTACCTTGCTCGGACTCATCGGTGAATATGCCGTAAACGGGGCCTTGCATCAGGTCCGTAACTCGCAGACCCCACATGCGAACATAGTACCAAAGCAGGTCGGTATCCATGACTTTGGTGGTGTGGTAAAGGCTGCCGGCCTGCCGGGGATAGAGGAATTTATCCTTACGGCCTTTGTGTTCTATTTCTATCCAGCCTTCTTCAATATCAATTTTCGGTGTGCCGTATTCCCCCATGGTGCCCAGCTTGACGATATGGGCATCTGGGCAGAATTCGCGCACGGCGAAAATGACGTTGGCCGTCACTCCCAGATTATTGTTGATGGTGAGCGTGGCAGCTTCTCGCCGCAGCATGGAATAGGGGGCAGAAGGTTGTTCGGCGTAGTGGACGATGGCTTCCGGTTGGAACTCGCGAAAAATTCGTGAGATGAAATCCCATTGATTCAAGTCACCCACATACAGAGCCATTTCCTTGCCTGTGGCGTCTTTCCAACATCGCACCCGTTCATGCAAATTGGGCACGTCGCAAAGTGGGTCTACATCCTCTTCGCGCATCAATTGACGCCGTAGATAGTTGTCCGCCACGGCGACTTCATGGCCATGGGCAGAGAGCTGCATGGCGGTGGGCCAACCGAGATAGCCGTCACCCCCCAATATCAGGATACGCATGATTACTTTTCCTCCTTATCGCCCGGCCAATAGCGGGCTTTAATAGTTTCCGATGGAGTGCCGAGCAAGGCGTTCTCTTTCAGGAAAGCGCGAATTACTGAAACTGAAAGCGGGGTCTCTTCCGCAGATACATAGGGGTTAGTCACCTGGTCTGTGACGATATCCGGGTAGTCATAAGCGATGTTGTGATAAATGCCCCGGAACGCCGGCATTACCGAGAAGTACTGCTTGAGCTCCAATGCACGGCGTGTTTCTTCCGGACTCATGAGTTCTTCATAGAGTTTTTCGCCAGGTTTGGTACCAATAATATTGAACTGAATATTATCTGGATTATGGCCATACAAGGGTGCAAGCTCTTCGATCATCGCTTGTGCCAAATCAGCAATACGCACCACCGGCATTTTGGTAATGAACACTTCACCACCTCGTGCCATGAAGGCGGAGTCAATGACCAAGCGCACGGCTTCATGGATGCTCATCACGAAACGGGTCATCTCGGGATGGGTCAAGGAAATGGGGCCACCGTTGGCAATCTGGTTATGAAATATGGGCACAACAGAACCGCTCGAACCCAGCACGTTGCCGAACCGTGTTGAGGCGAAGATAGGCCCTTTATCTCTTTTGTGACTGTTGGCCGCCGTCATAAGACGCTCACCCATGAGTTTGGTGGTGCCCATCACATTGGTCGGGTTCACTGCCTTATCTGAACTGGTGAAGATGACTGTCTCCACGCCGTTTTCGATGGCTGCGGCAATGACGTTCTGAACTCCCAGAATATTGGTCTGGACCGCCTGTTCCGGCGAGCGCTCGCAAAGGATGACATGCTTGAGCGCAGCAGCATGGAAGACGATGTCAATATCCTTCATCCGCCGCATCAGTTCATCACGGTCTCGGATGTCCGCTACAAAAAAATGGGCGCGCGAATCGCTGAGATGAGTTTGCTCAAGAAAAAATAGCTGGCTTTCATTGTTGTCGATTCCGATAACTTCTGCTGGTGAATAAGTCGGGTCAGTCAGCAATAGGCGAGTTAGCTCGGCGCCAACCGTGCCACATGCACCAGTGACAAGAATGTGTTTATTTGCGAATTTAGGTTCCATATTGGCTTTTCCGGGTTTCGATTGGCTGCGTTAACAGAAATTAATAAAAGCTACTTGATCAGCACGTTTTTTTGGCGATTACAACTCAATAGGTTCGTTCGGGAAATAGTTGTGTTGGTTTCAGAATAATGGGGACATAATCACACGGGATGCAATACTTAGGTTTATTCTTGGTGTTAACAAGTCCAATAATTGCACTAATCGAGCCATCTTATATGTATTCCTGAATCCGCAGGTTGCCCCACTAAAAACATCGTAACACATTGAATAATAATGTATAATCAGCTTTTCTCAATTCACCCGATTGGTGCCATGGCTCAAAGCGTACTCCACCCCTACGGCGATCCGATTCCCCGCTTCAAGCTCAAGCAAGGAACTGAACTGTTCACCGACCACGCAGGGCTTGCCCTGGTTGGATTGGCGCTGGCGAAGTTTGCCAGGGTGTGCGAAACACTGGATAAGGCCATTCCCAAGCGTTCCGGGTTGAGTGTGGGCGAGATCGTCACCGCCTATGTGGGGCTGCTGTGTACCGGCAAGTCGGATTTTGACGCCATCGAGAACCATCGCCAGGATGGATTCTTCCTCGAAGCCCTGAGTCTGAGCGCGGTTCCCGCAGCCTCGACCCTGCGCATGCAATTGGACGCCCAGGCCGAGAGGCTGCTGCCGTTGACCGATGAATTGTCGGTCGCGCTGCTCAAGAACGCCGGCGCTCCCATCACGCCGCTGGCCTGCGGCCTGGTGCCGGTGGACATTGACGTGTTTACCCAGGACAACGGCAGAACCCGCAAGGAAGGCGTCTCGCGCACTTACGCCGGTACCGACGGTTTCGCGCCAATCGCGGTCTATATCGGCCAGGAAGGCTGGTGCGTGGGGCTGGAGTTGCGCGAGGGCAGCCACTTCTCCTCGCGCGAAACGGAATACACCTTGGAACGGTCGCTGCCTCGCGCCCAAACGCTGACGGCGGCCGGGCTCCTGGTGCGCTGGGACTCTGGTTTTCACTCCGCCCAGCTTTCCCACCAGATCGAAGCCGCATCGATTGCTCGCCAGGCAGCGGGCGGTGAGCCGATCCACTTTCTGGTCAAGGGCAATCCGCGTCGCATGGACATCGCGGCGCTGCACGCCCAACGCCTTGAGACGATGGCCTGCCAACCGCGCGAAGGCAAGCGGCTCTGGATCTGGGAAAGCCAGGAGAGCTGCCTCCACCAGGGCCAATCCCTGTCGCATCGGCGCATTCATCGTTTGATTGAACGCACACTGGATGTCAAAACGGGCCAGAACCTGCTCGTGCCCGAGCTCGAATACGACTTCTGGGATACGACGCTGCCGGCCCGCTTCAGGCCCATCGAGGTGATCGACCTGTATCAGGACCACGGCACGCATGAGCAATTCCACAGTGAGTTCAAGACCGACCTGGACCTGGAACGTCTGCCCTCGGGGAAGTTCGCCACCAACGATCTGGTCTTGTCTTTGGCTGGGCTGGCTTACAACATGCTGCGCCTGATGGGCCAGTCGGCTTTGCTGTCGGAGGATGCGCCGGTGCGCCACACGGCGAAGCGCCGGCGCCTGAAGACGGTGATGCAGGAATTGATCTATGTGAGCGCCAAGCTGGTCGCACACGCGCGGCAGAAGTTTCTGAACTTTGGCCGGCATTGCCCGGCGTTTGTGGTGTTCGAACGGCTGTATGGCCAGTGGTCCACGGCGTAGCCGCCTCGAAGCTGCCGCAATGCGCGCATCGGCAACCGCCGAGGGGGACGCTCGTCTTGTGGGGGCGGTCAGGGCGGGTAAGGCGGCGATTGGCGCGCGCGGCAGCATGATTTCGGTGACTAAAGCCAGGCTGGCGCCGCTGTTTCGACGCAACCGGAGGGTGAGGCGGCAAAAAAATGCCCATTTCTTGGGTATGGGGTGGGGCTGGTCATTGAACTTGCGGATTCAGGAATACAATTACGCATGTCATTGTTGGGAAAAAACGCATGTATTCACGCAAGGACATAATGAGATATATTTTACGGGAGAAGACCAATCTCTACGCGTTCAAATCAACTTCGACCCCGTCAGTAGAAGAACTGGTTGAATCGCAAACAAATCACCATGCTCCGCTATCAAGCATCAATACGGATTCATGGACGAAGCGCGCGATGTGGGGGCATTGCTAAAATGCTCCCCGTAACGTTCGGCACCACGTTATTCCCGGAAATCACCATCCGGGCGAATCCAGATTTCAAACCAGACGGTCCACAGCATCTGGTGGATGCGCATTTGAATTCCGCACTGAATACCCAGGCCATTGAGGGAGAAGACAACCAGTTTTTCTCCGAGTTGCGCGTAAAACTTGATCCCGGCTCCAAGGCTAATGTTCCGTATTACTTTGACATCCTGTGCCTGTTGACGCTGACCATCAGCCCGGAAGTCCCGAATGAGCATCGGCTCTCCCTAGCCAACCAAGCCGCCCATACCATCGCCTTCCCGGCGGTGCGCGAACTGATCCTGAACCTCACGGCCAGGCAACCCTGGGGGCAATTCTTTATCGGGCTATCGGTGCTGACACCGCAGGCCGTCAAGGAAACGGAGCCCACGGCAGTTCCAGGCAAGGCGAGAATCGTAGCCAAGTCCGTTCGCAAGCCCCGCAAAAAGGCCGCAGCAGCCGCGTAGTTGTCCAAACCTCCCTAGCATCGAAAAACATTAGCGGGAGCCAGGCACAAATAATCGCTCAGGTGGAGATGGCCTCTACGGCCGCTGTCTGCAGCACTACAGACGTTCATCCGGCCGGTTGCAGTGCAGAGCGAAGGGCCGAAGTTGGCCGATGCCGGAAGTTCGTGCAGCCAAGGTCAATGGCGGTTTCCGGTGCATAGCTGCCGTCTGAGTTCGCGGTTCGAGAGAATTTCATATTCAACTCGATTTGTTTGCGGCACGATTTCTAGTCTGAGAGTGAGAGCTAGCGGGGCTCTCGCCGCATTGCGGCTCCACCCGGCGAACGCCGGTTTCCCTCTGCGGCAGCGCCGCTTCGCATCGGGCGCAGGCCCGTCAGCTTCGGGCGCAGGCCCGTCAGCTTCGGGCGCATGCCCGTGGATCACGACCGGAGCTTGCGGAGGGAGTTGTTATGACTGCTGATGCTGTCGTTGTTTTCAGTGTCAAGAGAGTGCGCCATGGGCGATCCAGGCACCATTGCTCACTGCCTCGTGTTCGGCCAGCGAGCAGACGGACCTGGATCTCGGAATGGATCAAGCGCCGCGCTTGGAAGGCGGACTCTGCTCAAGGAGCTTGCGCGCTTCCGCGATTTCACGGGTGTGGACCAGCGACTCGAAGTAGGTGTGGATATCCGCCAGCGTGATCGTCAAGCCAACCGGGTCCAACCCCTCGTCTTCCGCATCCAGCGGCAGCAGGCCGAGCAGTTTGTGTTCCACAACGACAGGCGTGTCAGGGGCGTCATCCGCCATCAGCGCGGCGGCGAGGATATCGTCCAGTGTCTTGCCATGCTGGCAAAACCACATCAGATCGAAATAATCGCGGCTGCGGGCGCGCTTCAGTAGCAAGGCGCTTTTCATGGCGAACAACCCGTCCAGATTCATCAGATCGAACGACCAGCCTTCGACCGGTTGACTGCCAGGCGCATGGCGCAGGCCTTCCGGGTAGGTGAAGCATTGCACCTTGACGCCATCGAGCACGTAATCCTGCACGCGAGTCAGCAGGTCGAGGCCATTGATGCGGGCGGCCGAAATTGCCGATTGCGGGGTGATCAACTCGGCGCCCTGTGCACGCATGGCGCGAAACAGCGCCTGCTTGTCCAGGGTGGGGCTGAACCGGACCAAGTCCAGATCCAGGCTGCGCCGATGTCCGGCTTGCAGGGCCAGTGCCGTGCCGCCCACCAGGCAGAAGCCGGAGACCACCGGCTCTTGCGCCAGTTTCGCCAGCACCGCCGCCGTGGCGGGTGGCAGCAGATCAAGCCGCAGCGCGCTCGGTGAGAGCAATTTCGATACTCCGCAGCATGCGGGTGAGAATCCGCGCCAGCAGTTCGCGCTCGAGTGCCGGCGTGGCCGCCAGCGCGCGGGGCAGTTGAGCCCGGACGGAGGGCAGACCAAAGTCCGCGCAAACGCGCACCAGATCGGCGAACCGTGCGCGGCGCAGCACGGACAGGATCAGCGCCGTGTCGGCCATGGCCGGATCGGGCCAGTCGTAGGGCAAGGAGAGATCGTCACTTTTGCGTACGCCGTATTCACTGGCCAGGAGTCGCGCCACCGGCGCCGGCATCTGGCGAAAGTCGCCGGAGGTCTCCGGCAACAACCATTTATCCAGCGCGCGCTTGGAAACGCCCAGAACCGCAGCCAGGTCGGCGCGTGTTTGCCTGGAATGACGCATAGTTTTGCGAAGGATGTCTTGCTGTTTCATGCGATGAGTGTATCCCCACTGGGGATTGATTTCTTCATTTGTCAGGTAATTGATACATCTGCGGACATTCATGAACGACACAGGCGGGATCGAGCCGTCTTGTGAGCCCTGAATGTCCTGGGCTGACGCCATGCCTGCCGTATTACCCAGCCTCAGATCTCACATTGACCGGGACCGGGCCACTCCAGCCGGGTGGTGGTGAGCTACGGCCAGACGGAGACGTGCCCGGGGTCATGCTAGCGCGACTGTGCTCCAGCGATCGTGCCAGGCGTGCCTCGGATTCCCGTCTTCTGGCGACACGCAGGCCGTGTTCTGTGGTGATGTCATTGCCTGCTCGCGCCCTTTCTACCAACTTCGCGCGCCAAGCGCCCCAGTTGTTGACTTTCGGGGCCTCGCCTCTGGAAATGGCTTCCCTTCTCCCCGTCTCCTCGTCTTCGATGGCTTGTCTCATCTTGGGAGGGAGTTCTTCTGGGCTTGCCGCTTCATCCCCTCCCCCCGAACCAGCCCCAGCTGGTTCATCAGGTTCCCCGCTGGGGCAGGGGGCTGGGGGGGTGTTCAAGTGATCATGTTTTAGTGATATTGGTATATCCCCGACGTTGCCATGCATGGCAGAGCCATCCATGGCAACGTCCATCCTGGACAGATTAGGGGATGGTGAGACCGGGGTATCCGTGATCTCGCGTTGCCAGATGATTCTTCCTGTTGCGTCCTGGCCACGCGTCTGAGAGTAATACCCCGCCGCCTCCAGCTCCGTACGAATGGACACCCAGACATGCTCCGACATGTTCAGCACGCTACGCATGTGGCGGACATAGAGGGTCCATCCGACAGGACGGCCTAGCATCCAGCCCAGCACCGCGCGCGCTCTCAGGCTGATCCGCGTGTCTTCCAAGACATCGTCGGGTACGGATGACCACTGTCGACGTTTACGAATGGCAATACCGGCGCCAATGAACGGGGTCATCACACACCACCTTCCGATGCCTGAGCCGCACGCTTGCGCTCGATCTGCTCGCGCTTGGTGGGCCGTCCACGGCGACGCGGGGAGGTAGTGGCCACTGGCTCGACTGGCTGGACTCGCCGCTCGCGGAACTGGCGCAGCCAGTCGAGCACATCGGCGGTGATCCAGCGTGGGGTACGGCTGCCAGGTGGGGTGCTGGCTGGGGGCAGGCTCTCGGGTCGGCGGATGCGGTCGGCCTGCAGTGTGCCGACCGTTCGACCCAACAGGACGCTGAGTTCGACGTAGCCGATGACGGGAGGCCACGCCACGATATGGCTGGGGGTATCACCATGGGCGGCATCGCTGGTGGTAGTAACGGGGATGATCTGCTGCATTTTCGGCTCCCGTGCGGCGGGAGCCGGCCTCGCCGGTCCCCCGGCCGCGATGTCCTTGATTCGGCGCGCGAGCGCGCCGGCTAGGTCATGCGGCGGGAGCCGGGACGGGTATAGGAGAGAGGCGAGGGGTTAGCGCAATCCCGCAGGCAGGGAGTGCGGGAGGGGGTGGGGCTGGCCGCCGGCCGGCGGCTACGATGGAGAGATCGGCGAGCGCGGGCAGTCCAAGCACGTCGGAGAGCCGGGACGCCATAGGAAGGGCCAGCGCAGTCCGTTGTATCGGGCCTAGCGTGTCGTGGGCGAGTTGGTATGCGCTCAGCCCGGTGCGAGTATGGTCGGCGACGACTACCCCGATGGTGACAGATATGGCCATGATCGTCACCATCATGACGGTGTCCAGGCAGGGAGCGATCTGGATGATCATCAGCGCAAGCGCCCACGCCATGCCGGCCACACTTACGATGGTCACTACAACTCCGTCACGGGTCAGGCTATCGTCGCCGTGTATCGACAGCGGCAGCCAGCCCCGCACCCTGGCGGCGAGCATGGCCGCTGGGCCAAGAGGGTGGGGGTTAATCGCGTGAGATACAAACGGATACCGGTGCATGACACGATATTACCCCGCCGCGTGATTGCGTCAATACCCAGGTGACAGAGGCTTACATTACTGTTCCAGAGTGACACTGGATTTGTCACCCTGCTGTCACCCACATGGGTGACAGCCGCAAGAAACCAGGGGTAAGCACAAGCAACGATAAGTAATGCTAATTTATTGTTATTATTAAGTTATTTTGTGCCCCCGACACGAATCGAACGTGTGACCCTCCCCTTAGGAGGGGGATGCTCTATCCACTGAGCTACGGGGGCGGTGCGGTGGGCGATTCTACCGCGGCCGGGAGGGTCGATATTTGCCTTGATGTGGGCGTTGATGCCTATCCCACTTGAAGCGGCCGCGGCCGGGGCCAATAATTCGGACACAGTCCTCCGATAACCGAGATCACCATGAGCCATCTGACAAAAAAAGACCGCATCGCCATTCGCGCCGCCCTGGACGCACAACGTATTCACCTATTGCAGGGTTTGAAATCCGCGCTGGAAGAAAGTGGCCAGACTCAGTTCGCGGAGGTGTTGGGACGGACATCGGGCGATAGCGCCGATGAAGCTCTGGCGGAGACACTGGGCAATCTCTCCGCCGCGCGCATGGATAATGAGGTGCATACGCTGCGGGCGCTGGAAGCCGCATACAAACGCCTGGATACTCCGGATTATGGGCAGTGCGAGGATTGCGGCGGCGACATTCCGGCGGCGCGGCTGATCGCCAACCCCGCCGCCACCCGCTGTGTCGCCTGCCAGGGCCGCTTTGAACATACGCACGCGGGCCAGGCGCACGGTTCCATGTAGGCGTGGGCCACGCCAGCCGTCAGCCGCTCGGCACGCGCCACGGCGCCAGTTGGGCGATAATCCGCGCCCGCTGATTTTCTTGGCGCCCGCGTTGCCCGTGGGCGCAACCTGTATGCCCCTCGCCATCCTCGACAAACTGGAACTTGCCTATGGCCACTGGCCGC
>Ga0210012_1001085_pt1 | contig 27573 bp, 19 predicted proteins | sample CryGeymeta201504_FD_183974 | JGI IMG/M metagenome (GOLD analysis project Ga0210012, IMG submission 183974) | Groundwater microbial communities from Crystal Geyser aquifers in Utah, USA - Crystal Geyser metaG 2015-04 (SPAdes) (version 2) | ecosystem: Environmental > Aquatic > Deep subsurface >... | reverse complement strand
GAAGAAAAACTTCTGCAAGGGGTTCAGGCAGGAATAGAGAAGAACTTCGATTCCGAGTTCTTTATAAAGACGCTCAAATGGATGCGCTCACCCATGGCCCGGAGGATTACCAAACTCGAGGTGGAGTCCTCTTCACCGGAGGCGCTGAAACAGATGCAGGCCCTCGCCGAACAGCTCCTGACCAAACCCGCACCGGATCAGCGCATGAAACTCATCCGGCAACTGGATGCGGCCACCCATGGAACGGAAATGGCGACGGACATGGTCATCCTCAACGCATGGGGGATCGAGATCGGCCTGAATGCGCTTCTCTTAGAGGAGCGCAGGTCTGGACCGGAGACACTTCTGAGCCGGACGGCATTTGCACATCAGCAAATGATCAAAGAACAAAAGGAACTCATGCAGGTCAGCCTTCTTTATACCTATCAGACCCTGACCGATTCCGAACTCGAGCGCTATGCTGCCTTTGCAGAGTCTGACGCCGGGCAGTGGTATTACCGGACGATCCGCATAGCCTTCAAAGACGTGCTATCAGAGGCCGCCCTGAACATAGGCAAATGTGTGGAGAGGGGGCTGCACGGGCCTCCTTGACAAATTGAAAAAGTGAGTTATATTTAAGATGCGGTGCCTCGGTAGAGGACGATAAACCTAAAAAACTATGTATAAAAAGGGAGCCAGATTTAGATGCGGTGTGCAAGCCTCCACTCCCTTTCAGGAGGAAGCCTGAAGCGTCTATGAGGCGCCCACCTTTAACAAGTGTTTTTGGATTCTCCTAATCGGGGTACCGCAGCATCCTGATCCAAGTGAAAAAAAAGCCCCATGGATTGCATGGGGCTTTTTTCATGTGTGAAAATATTGATCTATAGGTAAAATATACTGGTTTTCTTAGGGTTTTTGATGCCATTTAATAAGGTTCTTCTCCCATATAGTGGGTAAAAAGGGTTCGAGGATTCCAGGGTTACGCTTCGCGTGCCCCGCTTTTCTCTATTTTTGTCGTTAGATCCCGGCATCTCCTTGAATCTATTCTTGCCGGGCCGGGACCGTCTGCGACGGCTACTACACTAACGTATCTTGGGGTCGCCCATTAAAGGGCTCGTCAAGTAAAAAGACACCTCTCCCGTGAAAAAGATTTTAGTTTTTTTCTGCTCGTGTATGGCTCCCGCATATGTGCGATACCGTTTTTTGTGAATTCGCGCCCGGTATTTCTTTTTTTTCGGTTTGGGATCAATATCAATGATCCGCACCAGTCACCCATCGGGATTAAGGCATTGTGCTTTAGGCAAGATGCTTAAAACACAGCCCTTGGACATTGGTCGTCCCCAGAAAACCTTCGGTACCATACCGTGTTCAACAGGTTTTATCACAAATCTCATGGTTATTAGCCAACCCCTTATGGACTCACGGTATGGGCGAACCAAAGAAAACGATCTCAGCACCATCGCGGCGGATACAGCAGCTGCCAATCAAGGATCATGGTTTTGCACCAACCCCAGTACCGGTTCACTGCTGTATCCAACTTTATGTTCGAAACAGTCTGTCTCGATCAAACGGGACCTGGTCCCGCATCACATAATAGGAGGCCCTGGCAATTTTGTTGCTTAAGGCCTTAATCGCGACGATCCGGTTCCGCTTGGCCTCCTTCCTCTGATAAAACTGCTTTGCTTCCGGACAATGCCTTATAGCAAAATGGGCTGCTTCGACATAGGCCCATGCCGGATATTTATTACCGTTCTTCCTGTTGTTCTCTCCCTTCTTCTTGCCATTGGAAAGCCGTTCGCTCTTGACACACCTGCAGTAGGATGAATAGTTCCCGACTTGGGCGAAACGGTGGATATCCCCAACTTCCAGCATGATGGTCAGTGCAAGGATTTTGCCGATTCCGGGAATGGACAGCAGCATCTCAAATTCGGTCCTCAGCCGGGTCTCTGCCATCACCGCTTTTTCGATCCCAACTATTTTTGTTTTCAGGAATTGAATCAAGGATATGTGGTTTTGAGCCATAAACGCCAGATGCTCGGATTCAAATATCTCCTTGGCTTCTTCTTCCTTGAGCTTTTTTATGTCATTACTTGGCATGCTTGTCCCAAGGTTTCTCGTGATCATGCTTTGAAGGCTTAGAATATGAGAGGTCCTCTGCCGGACAAACAGGAGCCTGCGTCGTAATAAATCCCGTATCGCTCGCTGCTCTTTAGGATAGATGTATCCTTCCGGCAATATCCCCAGACGGAACAGGTGAGCCAACCAAAAAGAGTCCCATTTATCGTCGGTATGCTTTAACCCTTCATACTGCTTAATTGCTGAAGGATTGGCCAGATGGACTTTGTAGCCATGTTCCTGAAGACCGTCCACAAGCCAGTACCAGTTATAGGTCGACTCAACCACGACACCCTGTAGATCCTTTTTCAACGGTTCCAGCATCATCAGGACATCACCCAGATCATTGGACAACCTTTTTCCTGAAAGTCGGTCATCCCTTTCATTAATCACGCCAATAAAATTGTTGCTTGAATGCAAATCGATTCCAGCGTATGCTTTCATCTGAGGCACCTCCTAAATTCAGATTAAATTTTGATACTATAGCAGTTTCTGCTATAGAAAGGGAGGTGTCTCTTTTTCCCTGAAATAATTTTACTTGAAATATACGATAGAGCCCTTTATATGATTATCAAGGATTCCAGGGTTCAAGGGGTCAAGTGAAATACTGATACCGGTAAACCGAGTACAAGAACGCAAGCAAAATTTCCAGAGAAAAACACTGGAACCCTTGAACCCTATGACCCTCGGCCCCTTATGTTTTTAGCACTTCACTTGACCCCTGGAATCCTTGACCCCTTGACCCCTGATGTTTTCACCCACGCTTTTGGAGATGAACCTCATTTAATGATCTTTTATCGATTTGCATTTCCCATGGAATGGGGCTACAGTACCGGACGTCAATGGAAGGGAATGCTGAGCATGAATTACACCCATCTTTTTCAGCCTGGCAGGATCGGTTCCCTGAGTCTCAAGAACCGGATCCTCATGCCGCTTTATCCCACCAAGTACGCAACGGAGAGCCGGGTGAACGAACGGATGATCGCCTTTTACAAGGCGCGGGCCAAAGGCGGCGCGGCCCTGATCGTGCTCGACTGCCCGTGCCTCGACTACCCGGCAGCGTACAAAGGGAAAAATGAACTCCGCATGGATGAGCCTTCATTTGTTGAGGGGATCCGGAGCCTTCTCAAAGAGATCCGGCCATACGGTACCCGAGCCTTCATGCACCTGAGCTACCCGCACGAACAGGTTTTTAATGATAAGGTCTCGGGCGCCGAACCCAAGGGGAACCTATGGGTCCGGCCGTGCATCAACTTTGTGAATACGGAAGAGATATACGGGATCATGGATAGAATGGCGGAAGGTGCGACAAAGGCCCGGGAGATCGGATACGACGGCGTGGATCTCCAGGCGAGCTACGGCGATTTTATTGCCCAACTCCTCTCTCCGCTCACCAACCAGAGAAACGACGAATTCGGAGGGACCCTTGAGAACCGAGCACGTTTTCTCACCGGTCTGATCAGAAAAATCAAGCAAAACGCCGGCTCCGATTTTCCGGTCATGGTTAAACTGGTCTGCAACGAGTTTACTGCAGGCGGACTGACCCTAAATGATGGCCGGCAGATCGCTCGTATGGCCGAGGCCTCAGGGGCCGATTTGATCGTGGCCAGCGGCGGCAACAAGAAGACAAAATATAAGACCATCCCGCCGCACTCCTCACCCCCTGCACCGCTTTTGGATTTGGCTGCGGGAATCAAGGAGGAAGTCCTGATTCCGGTCGCAGCCATCGGCAAGATCAACACGCCGGATCTGGCCGATCGGATCCTGATGGAGGGAAAAGCGGATTTTGTCGGCATGGTCCGGGCCCTGCTGGCCGATCCTTTCCTCCCTGAGAAGGCCCAGTCGGGAAACACGGAGGAGATCCGGTTCTGCATCTACTGTCTCGAAGACTGCGCCCAGGACGGGGTCCCGGGACTTGGACGGAGCTGCACCGTCAACCCCTTTGCCGGACAGGAGGCAGCCCTGGTCATGACCCCTCCGCCCATGAAAAAGAAGGTGGTCATCGTGGGGGGCGGTCCGGCAGGCATGCAGGCTGCGATCCTCTGTGCTGAAAGAGGGCACAGGGTTATCCTCTTTGAAAAAGAAAAGGAACTGGGCGGGCAGTTTCTCTATGCAGACCGTGCCCCGTTCAAAGAAGAGAATGCGAAACTCCTGAAATATCTCAATACCATGATCAGAAAATACAGGATAACGGTTCATCTGGAGACCCAGGCGGGGGTTGATGAGGTCCTCTCCGGATCGCCGGATGCCGTGATCCTGGCTACAGGATCGAGACCCAGGATCCCTGATATCCCAAAAATCAATTTCCCCTTTGTTTACGATTACCGGGAATATTACAAGGAAAACCCGTACGTGGGAAAACGCGTGGCCATCATCGGGGGCGGCGATATCGGTTGTGAGACCGCGGACAGGATCACCACCCCAGGCCGGGAGGTGACCGTGGTGGAAATGCAGGAGACCCTCCTTCCCGCCATGAAGGATATCCCGAGGGAGGACCTCCTGACCCGCCTCAAGGAAAAACAGGTCACCATCCTCACCGGATTTGAGGCCGTATGCGTGGAGTGCGGGCTCCTCCAGGTCCGGGACAAGGAAGGAAAGCTCTCTCCGGTCAGGGCCGATACCATCATCATCGCTGCCGGGGCCGTTTCAGATGCCCCTCTGCTCCATCCCCTTCGGGAGAAGATCCCGGATGTTTATGTCATCGGCGAGGCCGTGAGGCCAGGCAATGCCGGGAATGCCCTCAGGAGCGCGGCAAGCCTCGCTGTTAGATTATAATGCAGGATTTCCATCCCTCATATCGTGAATCCGGCGATAGGCGATGCAAAGCCCCTTGAGAGTCAAATTCATGTCCACCGCATCGAACTTAGGGTAGACATTCGCCATCAGGGCGGCATACCCCCCCGTGGCAATGATCCGTGGATGCCCCGTCATGGTTTGCTCGATTCTCTTCACCATCCCCTCGACAAGGCTTGCAAATCCGTAGAGAAGACCGGACTGAATGCTCTCTACCGTACTGCCCCCCACAGGGGACGGGGGAAGAACCAGATCCACGGACTGGAGTTTCGCCGCCTTCTCAAAGAGGGCCTTCATGGAGATCCCGATGCCGGGCGAGATGGCCCCGCCCACATATTCCCCTTTCTCATTGATCACATCGAAGGTGATGGCCGTTCCGAAATCCACGATGATCAATGGAGGAGAGTGTTCTTCAAGTGCGGCCACGGCATTGACCACCCGGTCGGCGCCTACGTCCCCGGGCCGCTGGTACCGGACCGGGAGCCCTGGAAGGTTTTCCGCCGTCACAAAGAGAGGCCTCAGATTGAAATAGGATTGCGCCATATCTCTCACGACGCCGTCCAATGAAGGAACCACGCTGGCCACAGCCATCCCGGTCAATCCCTGATCCCGGCCGATCTCCTTGCTGCAGAGGTCACGGATCAGGGCCCCGTACTCGTCGGCGGTTCCATCCGGAATGGTTCGAATCCTCCAGTCCCGGATCAGATCCGTTCCGGAAAAAAGTCCCAGCACCGTCTGGGTATTCCCGATATCCATGGCTAAAAGCATAGGATTTCTCCGAAGTGAAAAATTCTTACCTGCCCTTCTCCATTACGGTCACATCCCCGGAGACCACCTCTTCTATCGTGCCATCCTCCCTGCGTATCCTGAGGCGCCCCTGTTCGCCGATCTCCAGGGCCAATCCTTGTATCTCCCTTTGGGGCATGCCCACACGCACCTGACGGCCGATGGTCATGGACAATGCAGTCCAACGTTCCCGAAAGGGGATGAAACCGTGCTTGCAAAAAACGGCGTAATCTCTCTCCAGGCCTTGGAGAAACCTCCGGAACAGGGCCACCCGGCTGAACGTTCGGCCCGCCTCCAGGAACAGGGATGTGGCGGTCTCCTGCAAATCAGCGGGGATGTCGTCCCTGGTCATATTCACGTTGATGCCGGCCCCCAGGACCACGTAATTAACCTGATCCATGTCTGCTGACATCTCGGTCAGTATCCCGCCGGCTTTTTTCTCACCGATCCAGAGATCATTGGGCCATCGGATCCTCACGGGGAGTCCGGTCTCTTTGATCAATGATTCGCAGAGGGAAGCCGCCGACACCAGGGTGATCTGAGGGATCCAGGCGGGGGGGACGTCCGGTTTGAGTATCATTGAAAAATAGAGATTGCACTTGGGCGGGGAGACCCATGACCGGCCGAGCCTCCCCTTGCCTCGGCTCTGCGCATCCGCCACAATGAGGGTCCCCTCGGATGCGCCTTGCCTCGCCATGTCTCTGGCGATTGTCTGAGTGGATTCGGTGCGCTCCAGATAGTGAATCTTTCCGGTGAATGTTCCGGCCTTCAGTCCATACCGGATCTCTTCAGGAAGCAGGAGATCCGGAGCAGAGATAAACCGGTAGCCTGAAGAAGGCGAGGATGCGATCTCATAACCCATTTCCCGAAGCCGGTTCACCCGTTTCCAGACGGCGGTCCTGGATACCCCAAGGGCCCGGCTCAGGAGGGCGCCGGAGACCACCCTGCCGGCCTCCTTGCGCAGCAGGCTCAGCAAATTTTCCATTGCTTTTATCTCCTGATTCCCTTCAACTGTTCCTGCAAATTTGGTTCCTTTCCCATTTAGTGGGTAAAAAAGGGTTCGAGGGTTCAAGTGGTTTTTTTGATTTCTGTTACCCTTCAGTTTTTTCTATGCTTTTCGCTTGAGCCCTAAGCCCCTTGACCCCTCGGACCCTCAAGTTCTTGAAAAGCACTTCACTTGACCCCTGGAACCCTTGACCCCTTGACCCCTCATGTTTTCACTCATTCTTTTTGAGAGGATCTGAATTTTATTTCCAGCGAGATATCCACGGCACGAACCGAATGGGTCAGCGCCCCCACCGAAATCCGATCCACGCCGGTCATGGCCGTTTCACGGACATTCTCCAGACGGATGTTTCCGGAGGCCTCGACCTCGGCCCTCTTTCGGATCAGTTCGACCGCGGCCTGCATCATCGGGATGTCCATGTTGTCGAGCATGATCACATCCGCCTGAACCTCGACGGCCTCCCGGGCCTCCTGGAGGTCGGTCACCTCCACCTCGACCGGTCGGATCCCGGGGAACCGTTCACGGACACGCATGACCGCGGCGGCAATCCCTCCGGCCACGGCGATGTGGTTGTCCTTGATGAGCACGGCGTCATAGAGGCCCATGCGATGGTTGGTCCCTCCCCCCATCCTGACGGCATATTTTTCCAGGAGCCGGAGTCCAGGAAGGGTCTTCCTTGTATCCATGATCTTAACCGGAAGACCCGAGATCTGCTTCACAAAGGCGGAGGTGATCGTGGCCACGCCGGAGAGGTGCTGCAAAAAATTCAGGGCCACACGCTCCGCCTTCAGGATCGCGGCCGCATCGCCGCTGATCCCGGCGATCTTTTCTCCTTTGCGCACCGGTTCGCCGTCGGAGAACCGTGAGACAAAAGTCAGGCTTGAATCTATATACAGGAAGACCTCCCTGGCCGCCTCGATCCCGGCGAGAACCAGATCCTCGCAGGATAGGATCTCGGCCGAGGCGGTCATCCCTTGATGCACGACCGCGTCCGTGGTCATATCCATCCGGCCCAGATCCTCTTCCACACTCTCTCGAATGAGCTTTTTGACCTTGGTATCCGTAAACATGATCGGCTGGTCTTTCATATATGACGGCATAGTAAAAAGTCCGTCTGCTGCGTTCCGCTTCATCCTTCGTCATTGCAGCGTACCTCTTAGTACGCCTCATTCCTCAGGACTCGCGCGCCTTGCATCCGAAGCTTTTTGCTATGCCGTCCATCCTTGGGACTTTTTACGAGTCCATCATATGTGTCTCAGTCAGGAAGTGAGGGCGGAAAGCCCCGCCTGGATTTTTTTCTCCTTGGCGTGGAGTTCCTCTCCCCTTTTCCGTTCCTTCTCCACGACCTCTGCAGGGGCTTTTTCCATGAAAGAATCGTTGGCCAGTTTTTTATTGACCGAAGAGAGCTCGTCCTGGACCTTTTTGAGGTTCTTCATCAGCCGGGCGCGCTCCTCATCCAGATCTATCACCCCTTTGAGCGGGACAAAAACCTCCATCCGGTCGCTCACCGACGTGGCGGAGGATGGCGGTCGTACCAGATCCTGCCCGATCTCTATGGTATCGCACCGGCTCATGAAAAGCAGATAGATCAGATGCCGGCGCAAAACCTCTCCAGCCTTCGAATCCCTCAACCGGATCAGGGCATGCAAACCCTTTCCCGGCGAAATATTCATCTCCCCGCGGACGTTTCGGATCAAGTTGATCGCCTCCATGATCATGGACATCTCATCCTCCGAGGCCTGATCATTCCGACCGGGGTCAAACTTCGGGTAGGAAGTGATCATGATACTCACGCCGTGCCGGGGAAGGTGCTGATAGATCTCCTCGGTGAGAAAAGGCATGAAGGGGTGAAGGAGCCGAAGGCTTTCATCCATGACCTTTTGAAGCATGTTTTGGGCCGTCAGTTTCTTTGCAGGGTCTTTCCCATACAACCGTTCCTTGATCAGCTCCAGGTACCAGTCGCACAGCTCATGCCAGAAGAACTGATACAGGGAGGACGCCGCTTCATTAAACTGGTATGCATTTAGGGCATCCAGGACTTCTTTGGCGGTCCGGTTGAGCCGACTCAGGATCCATCGGTCCGAGAGTTCGAGCGGAGCGGCTTCGGTCTTCTCGGGGATTTCCTTGAGATGCATCAGGGCAAACCGGGCGGCGTTCCAGATCTTGTTGGTGAAATTCCTGTACCCCTGGATCCGCTCCTCGGAGAGCCGGATATCCCGCCCCTGGGCGGCGAAGGCCGCAAGCGTGAAACGGAAGGCATCGGTCCCGTACTGGGCGATCATGGTCAGGGGATCGATCACGTTCCCCTTGGATTTGGACATCTTCTGCCCCTCTGCATCGCGGACCAGCGCATGGATATAGACCTCTCGGAATGGGACCTCTCCCATGAACTTCAGGCCCATCATCAGCATGCGGGCAACCCAGAAAAAGATGATATCGAACCCGGTAATCAGGACAGAGGTCGGATAATAATGTTCAAGCTCAGGGGTCCGGTCGGGCCAGCCGAGGGTGGAGAAGGGCCAGAGGGCCGAGGAGAACCAGGTATCCAGGACGTCGGTCTCCTGCTCGATTTTCCTGCTTCCGCAATGCGCGCACCGGTCCGGGTCCTCTCTGCTGACGGTGATCCCCGAACATTCCCCGCAGTACCACGCCGGGATCCGGTGCCCCCACCAGATCTGCCGTGAGATACACCAGTCCCGGATGTTGCGCATCCATTCGAAATATGTCTTCTCCCACCCCTGCGGGATGAACCGGGTCTTCCCCTGCTCCACCGCAAGGATGGCAGGCTCGGCCAGATCCTTCATCCGGACAAACCATTGCAGCGAAAGCATCGGCTCCACCACGGTCTTGCACCGATAGCAGCGCCCGATGGCGTGACGGTATTCCTCGATCTTTTCTATCAGCCCAAGGTCCGTAAGGTCCTTGAGCAGGCGGGCCCTGCATTCAGACCGGTCAAGACCGGCGTACGGCCCTGCCTCCTCATTCATCCTGGCATCCTTGTCCATGACGCTGATCTGTTCGAGTCCGTGGCGTCGTCCCACCTCGAAGTCGTTGGGATCATGCCCCGGAGTGATCTTGACCACGCCGGTCCCGAAGGCCCTGTCCACATACGGATCAGCGATGACCGGCAGTTCACGCCCGATCACAGGGAGGATGCCCTTTCTGCCGACATATTCCCTGTAGCGGTCGTCCTCCGGATTCACGGCCAGGGCCGTATCCCCCAGCAGGGTCTCGGGCCGTGTGGTGGCCACAACCAGGACCTCCTCAGAGCCGGCTATAGGATAGCGGATGTAATAAAGCTTCCCGGCCAGTTCTTCATGCTCCACCTCCAGGTCGGAGAGGGCCGTATGACACCGAGGGCACCAGTTGATGATATAGTTGTCCCGATAGATCAGCTTCTCTTCGTACAGACGGACAAAAACCTCCCGGACAGCACGGGAAAGCCCCTGGTCCATGGTAAACCGTTCCCGTTCCCAGTCACAGGAGGCGCCGAGCCGTTTGAGCTGATTGATGATCACCCCGCCGTACTCCTCGCGCCACTGCCAGACCCGGTCCACAAAGGCGTCCCTCCCCAGATCGTGGCGGGTCTTCCCTTCCCTCCCGAGATCGCGCTCCACCACGTTCTGCGTGGCGATCCCGGCATGATCGGTCCCCGGCATCCATAGGGTATTGTACCCCTGCATCCGCTTCCACCGGACCAGGATATCCTGAAGGGTATTGTTCAGGGCATGACCCATATGAAGGGAGCCGGTGATGTTGGGAGGCGGAATAACAATCGAGAAGAAGGGGCGTTTCGGATCCAAACCGCCGCGAAAAAAACCTTTCTCGACCCAAAAGTTGTACCATTTTTCCTCGGTGATCTTCGGATCATATACCTTATCCATTTCCTGAAGTATCCTGTGGTTTTTTTCCCCTGACACAGATCTTATCCTTATCTATCCATGCTATTTCAGATTCTTTTTCTTCAAAAGGTTTTTCAAATAAGTGACGGTACTATACCTGTATGACAAGATGGTGTCAAGGTTTACGAAAACCTGCCAAGGGCGTTGTCCGCTCACGGTCCGGCCGGTTCCGGCATGATGCGAAAAGTCAAAAAAAAATAACAAAAAAGCTTGACAAAGCCCTTGATTTTAGATAGAAGATGGCGAAAACATCTGAGGAGAGGCATAAACATGGATCGAGATCATCGCATTAAGGTCCTTGCTGAACATCTGATATGGGCCATCAACCAGGCCTATATTGATAATGACTTGATCCAGGAGGCGCTCAACCAGATCGAGGAAGAAGGATATAAGGTGGACATCCTCCTCGCCGCCTTCACTCGTTTTGACAGATCGGATACCACTGAAGAAGAAGCCTCCTCCGAACAGCCCGCACCCTCATTCCAGAATATCGAAGAGATCGAGGACGACGAGGACAAGGAAGCGGATGAAGATCCTCCTCTCTCCTCCGATATCAATGAATTCGACCGCACCTTCCTGAAGTTGATCAAGGTTGGATATTCCATCGAAGAACAAACTTAAGAACCCCCCTCACTGAAAAAGCGATCCCTCAGCCGGACTTCCGCATCGGTCCCCGAAACAGCCCGTTTCAGCCTCCGGCATGACTCGCATGCACCGCACATCTTTTCACCGCCGTGGTAACAGCTCCAGATCTCTTCAAAGGGAACATGGTATTTGAGCCCGGCCAGAACGACCTCTGTTTTATCCATCTCCGGCGTATAACTGATGACTCGAACCTGATTGAGGGTGGAATAGGCAAGGGATGCATTGACCGCATTTAGAAAGGCCTTTGAATTGTCGGGGAAGGTCTCCGCTTCCTCCCGGTTGAACCCCGTCACCATCAGAGAGGCGCCCAGGGATTCGGCAACGGCCGCGGCGATATTGATGAAAACCCCGTTCCGGTTTGCGACCCAGACGGAGCGGGCGGTCTCCTTGGTTCTTTCCGCGTCGGACAGATCCTCCCTGCTCAAGCGAGGAACCTCCCCTCTTCCCCGAATCAGAGAAGAAGAAGCGATCTCCTGCATCCAGGGAAGTGAAATCACGCGGTGCGGGAGGGAGAACTGTGCGCAAACCCTTTGGCAGGCCGTGATCTCTCGGGCGGATGAGCGCTGACCGTAATCAAAGGTCAGGCAGGAAAGGACCGTCCCTTTTTCACGGGCCATCACGAGATTCACCACCGAATCCAGGCCGCCGGAGAGGAGGATGATCTGAGAGGAAGCAGCCAACTCATGGCTCCGGAATATAGGTCGCGCAGGCATCGTCCGACTCCCAGACGGTCACCCGGGCAACCTGCACACGCTTACTGTCCAAATGTTCGGAGAGACGTTCAAAAATCCACCGGGCGATGACTTCGGAGGAGGGGTTTTCGGTTTGAAACATGGGAAGATCATTCAAATGAAGATGATCCAACTCATTCAGAATATCGTTAAGCGCATGCTTGATATCCTTGAAATCCATGCCCAGACCGATCTCATTTAAGTCCGCTGCCGTAACGGTCGCCTCTACCTTCCAGTTGTGGCCGTGCAGGTTCTCGCATTTGCCTTTATAGTTTCTCAACTGATGGGCGGCCGAGAACCGTCCGGTTACCGTCAGCTCGTACACATGAATCTCCTTTTGATTTTATCCCAGGACACTAAGTGGTCCTGTTCGTAAATATGGTGACGCACCGAGAGAGCCGTAGGGCGGTTTCATCAAGGCGCGCGACTGAGGCGTGCCCTCTGTGGTACGTCGCAAGGAGCGGAACTTTGATCCGACAGCCCTACGGCGCTCGAATGCCACCGTATTTACGAATAGGGCCACTAAGACAGCATGAGTCATCAACCTCCGGCAAAACCGGAGGCTTGACGTTTGCCGGCCCCTCAAAGGGGCCTATTCGCAAACGGTTAAAAACACCCTCCCTTAACCCCTCCTCTCCTCCCCTTACTACAAGGGGAGGTTCCCCCTCTTATTCTAAGAGGGGGCAAGGGGGAGTTAGGGGTAAAGCATTTCGGTTATTAAGGTTCTCATAATAGAAACGACATCATATGGAAAATCCCTCCCAACCTCCCTTTGTCAAAGGGAGGAATCTCCCCCTCTTTGGAAAAGAGTGGCAAGGGGAGATTTCATGAACCATGTCTATTCTATTTCGAGACTATTAATAACTGCATACTCCCGGAATGGCCAAACTCTAAGAGTCCCCCGGCAGAGCCGGGGGGGCGCCTAAATGCAATTACGACCAGACCTCGGCCTTCCGCGTCCAATCGCTCCTGGGATATTTTTCTTTCAATGCCGTGAATGTCTCCTTGAGATGCGACGGATCGTGCGTGGCCATATAGTTGCATACACCCGAGAAATAGAGTGCCTCGGGCGCAGCCGCTGTCTCCGGATAGGCCTGAATGACCTGTTTGTACGCCTGAAGGGCCTCGTTATAACGCTTCAGGTCATATTCCATCTTGGCAAGCCCCAGCCTCATCTCGCTCAGGAAGGTTTCCGGCGAGAGATAACCCGTGGTACGGTGATGCTCTTTCTGATTCTGATCATAAATAATAATCGTGGGTGTCCACTGGGCATTGAATTCATTAAATCTTTTCTGATCCCTGGCGCTGTCGAACTTGAGCGGGATAAAATTGGCATTCACAAAATCAACCACATCCTGACTTGGGTACGTAACTGCACCCATCTTCTGACACCCGCTTCAACCCGGGTTGAAAAAATCAATCAGAAGCGGTTTGTTTTCCTTCCTGCTTGTCTTCAGGGCCTCTTTCAGATCGGTTTTCCAGATAATCTGATTCTCCATCATCATCCCTCCTTATCTATTTATTATTCCGTATCATGTCGAACTTTACCCCGATCCCCCCTGATTTGTCAAATGACCCGAATCCCGATATAGAAATTCTAAAATTGTTCCTTCTCCCTTGATGGGAGAGGGGCAGGGTGAGGGTGAATCGTTTTTACCCTTAAGGTTACCCCTCCCCCACGCCCCCTCCTCTATGAGCCGTTGGACCCGAGCCATAGGCCGCAAGGGGATGGGGATTTACCGGAAGAGCTATTTTCTATCTCTGTTGTTGGGAATGAGGGGACCCTATCCGTCCCCGTGTGATGATTCACTCAGCAATTCCCCGAGCCGCAAGGCATTCTTGAACGCAGAGGCCCCATGGCAGTTGTTGAACATGACGAATGTCTGCCTGGCCCGTTTGGAGGCATTCCGGATCTCGGGGATGAAGCTCCTCAACTCATCATCGGAATAAAAGTAATCGTATTTAAGAGACGTTTCGATCCCTTTCTTCAGCCAGTTTCCTTTGTTCCTCCCGTGCAGTCTGAAGTAAGCGAGTTCCGAGGTTACCTCTGGAAGAAATGGGATCGTGGCCAGTGAGCCGTATTGAGGCTCATCCGCTGAGATATAAGTGATTCCGTGCTCCTGCAGGAAACGGAACATGGTTTCAGCCTTCCCCGGCGCAAGCCAGCTTCCGTGCCGGAACTCCACGGCCAGCCGGAGCCCCTTGACCATTTCCTTACAGGTCAAAATGTACTCGAAACTCTCAGAGGTGTGCCGAAACCAGGGCGGGTACTGAAACACGATCAGGCCGAGTTTCCCTGACTCGATCAGGGGGGTCAAGGTCTCTATGAATTTCCAGGCGACGATCCTCAGAAGGTCCGGCTCCTTGATGTAGATGTATTGCTTGTTCTTTTCCTGTGCAGGGAGCAGATCCGCCAGATCTCCGGGGAGGTTCTTGGGATCAATGCCATGCCCGGTAAGCGCGCCATAGGCCTTGATATGGAACAGAAAATTTTCCGGGGTGCGTTCCGCCCAGAGTTGGACGTTCTTCACTGAAGGGATCGCATAGTAGCTGGAATCCACTTCCACGGTATTGAACTTACCGGCGTAGTACCGGAGCCGTTCTTCAGCCGAACGGGCCTCACCGGGATAAAACCCGCCGCTCTGTATCATGCTCTTCTCCGTCCACGAACAGGTCCCGATCCGGATCATCTTATTCCCATTTCATAACTTTGCTTTCTCATTCAAATTCAAGTTGTTTCTGTGACTGCAGGTCATAGACCAAACTGTCTCCTTGTTTCCGTGCCAAGGTACTGAGATGATGCTCCATCAGTTTACCAGATGCAACGATATGGAACAGCGGATGCTTGCGTGAACCCGGCAGTGACCGAACATCCACAAGATATTGGATGCCGAATTCATTGAGAAGCGCAAGAAAATCCTCAAGAGACCAGTTCCCATGACCTATCGTATAGATCAAAACATCCGCGGCCGGCAATACAGGATTGGGGGTCAAAATGCTCAATGATCGGGTCATCGTGATGAATCTTATAACGCGAACAGGATCAATGTGTCAACCGCAGTTTCTTTCTACCATGAGAGCTCTTAAATAAAAAACCGCCGATAGAACAGCCTGATCTATCGGCGGTTCCGAGATATCAAATATCCCGGAGACTTTGGATGGTTTTTACCTGGGTCTGCCCTTCTCAAACGTTCCATCTCCCCCACGTGGGGTGAGGGTGAGGTGGTAGAGTATTTCTGGACACTTTCTTAAGAGTGTATTATTAATAACTCAGGAGGTGTCCCATGAGCAAGCAAAGAAGACGTAAGCATTCAAAAGAATTCAAAAAAGAAGCAGTAAAGCTGGTAACGGAACAAGGGTATCAAGTATCTGAGGCCGCCCGGAATTTGGGAATACATCCCAACGTTCTGGGACGCTGGAAGCAGGAATTAGGGGTGAAACAAGGAGATGACGCCACTCCGGATGGTTCGGCTGCCATGCAGTCAGAACTGAATCGTCTTCGTAAAGAAAACAAGCGCTTGCAGATGGAGCGCGAAATATTAAAAAAGGCGGCGGCCTTCTTCGCGAAAGAATTGGACTGAGGTATCAATTCATTGATGCCGAGAAGAAGGCCTATCCCATAGTCCTGTTGTGTAAAGTCATGCGAGTGAGTACGAGTGGATATTATTCCTGGCGAGGCCGAGGCAAATCATTGAAACAGAAAGAGAACGAGAAGTTCATTCCTGTAGTTCTGAAGGCTCATAAGGTCTCAAACGGGACCTATGGTACTCGTCGTATTGCGGAGGAGATAGAAGCCCATGGGAGTTCCTGCGGCCGATTCAGGGCTCGCACCCTGATGGCCTTGGCCGGTGTTTCTGCCAGACAAAGCAGGAAGTTTAAAGCTACGACAGATAGCAAACACAATCTGCCCGTTGCCCCGAATCTTCTTGATCGTCAGTTTAATGTTGTGGAGCCAGATCGTGTCTGGGTCTCTGATATCACGTATATCTGGACCAGGCAAGGCTGGTTATATCTTGCAGTTATTCTGGATCTGTTTCATCGTCGGGTTGTGGGCTGGTCCATGAGTCATCGGATAAACAAGAAACGGGTCATGGATGCGCTGCGCATGGGGATTGGGCACCGTCGTCCGGCCCCTGGTTTGATCCTGCATTCAGATCGGGGAAGCCAATATTGCAGTCATGCTTTTCAAAAGCTCCTCGAAATGAACGGCATGATTAGCAGCATGAGCCGGAAAGGTGATTGCTGGGATAACGCAGTGGCTGAAAGTTTCTTTAAACAAATAGGGACAGCGACCATTTAAATAACGGTCGCTATCCCTATTTTGGTCCCTATTTTGCGCGAGTTGGTATTTTAATGGTCAAACTGCGGGATATCTTAATTCATCAGGGAAGTCAGAAAAAGAAAAACATTATAACGATCCGTTGCAGGGATGTGCATCATATATAAAGAAAGTAATGGAAGACTTAATAAAGACAAAAGAAAAATGAAAGAGGAGATAACCAGTCAGTGCAGCTGAAATCGAACCGGCGGTGATGAATTTTGCTTTCGATATTTTTTGATGTTCAAATTGTCATGTTGCATGTTAATATTTATAAGGGTTCGATTCACGGACTTCTACGTTATTGAGTCAAAACGTTTATGAATAGTAGATTGTGTCACTATTTCTATCGATGGAACGGAGGGCACCCCATGCGAAATTTATCCCTAACACTCATCATCACAATTGTCCTGGCAGGCTGCGCCGTGGCCCCGCCCGCTCCCAATACCCCTGCCTACAAACCCACCCAACCGACAACCAAGGTACAGCCGCTCAACACTGAGAAGACGGTACAGACGGCGGCAACGGGGGATTCGCTGCAGGCCGCTTCGGCCCCCGAGACCAGGCCCCAGGCCACCGGCACGCCCGAGGATGCTCGGCGGCACATACTGCGGGGAATGGCCGCCATCGAGATGGCCAAGTCCAGTGACGATATGGCGTTGGCCGAGGATGAGTTCCGGATGGCAACGGAGATCGCCCCCCAGATGGGGGTCGCCTGGTTCAATTTGGGGAAGGTGCAGTCGCAGTTGGGACGGTATGGCGACGCCATCGCCAGTTACCGTCAGTACCTCGCCGTCTCCCCCGGGGCAGAGGATGCGCAGAGGGTGCGTGATGAGATCGTCAAGATCGAATTCAAGCAGGAACAGGCGGCGAAGGAAAGGGAGCGGGCCGGTACCTGGGTCGGACGGGACGGTGCCTGGTACGCGCTGGCCCTGGACGGGAACCGGATGACCCTTAAGACCGACAGCCGGCCGGTGTCCGAGGACGAGTGCCGCTCTACCTATACGCTGGTGGGCAACGTCCCCATAAACGCCCTCGTCCATGCCGAGTACCAGTTGGTGTTGCGGGGTAACCGTCTCACCGGCACCTGGAGCAGGGGACCGGTCCCGGCGGACAAATGCACCATCCCTCCCGATACCGCGGAGGTGGAGGGGGAGTTGAGAGACAAGGACGGTATGATGGTGCTGCGTCATGAGCGCACGAGTTTCAAGGCCGTGACGCAGATGTCCCTGCTGGGGGACGACAGTTGCGCGGGGGTAGAGCCCGGCGCGAGGAAAATGGTAGAAGACGTTATCTACGGGCCCCTTGGGCCGGGCGGACTGGGTGTCAGGCTCGATGGCCTCACCTCGTGGTGGGACGGCGGTTTCTCCATGGTCCACTATGGCTGGCAGGGGCGTCTGAAGGTGGGAGTTAAGGAGGGATCAGCGGCCTATGGGGCGGGGCTGCGGGACGAGGATGAGATCCTGGCCATCGACGGCGTGCCTGTCAACAGCCTCAACGCCGGGGAGGCGGTCAGGAACCTGCACGGAGAGGTCGGTACCGTTGTCACCCTGGATATCCGGCGCAAGGGGGTAGTGGAGCCGATTTCCCTGACGGTCCAGCGGATCAGTTTGCAGTAATCCTTCAGGGCGCTGTCCCGAGCGGCCCATGGATGGGATGGTGAAAGAGGAGGAAGGATGAAGTCGACAACCTCACGGAGGGGCGCCAGTCACGTTATGGCCGCGGCACTGCTTCTGGCACTTGCGGCTGACCCTCTTTGTACCTACGCCGGGGGCGTCCCGACGGTACCGGGCCCTTCCATGGACTGCGAGGGATCTGTGCAGGCCCTGGCGATGCAGGGCTACAACTGTTCCTGTGCCGGGGGGCAGTTGAACTGCGGCGGCTCATCGGTGAAGGGGCACACCCATTCCGATTCCGCCAACCTGAATGCCATGCTCGTGGGAGGGATCGTCGAGGGGATGCTCTCCTCTATGTTCGCTCCGCCGAAGAAAAACAGCAACTGGCAGGATTCCCTGCTGGAACAGCATGATGCCGCCGCCCGGGCAGCCCGCCAGGCGGAAGAGTGGCGCCAGTCCAGGGACGATGAGTTCCAGGCCGGCCGTGGGAACATGATGGGGGCGTTCAAGCAACTGGAGGGGGCGCAGCTCTCCGTCAGCGATGGCGATGGGGAGGGGCTGGACTTCAAGACCCTTGACGGGGAGATGGAGTCCCTGGCCGCCGGCGCCAAAAAGCCCTTCGACACTGCTGGGGTGATGACGGGACCGGTCCCCGCGGTATCGGCAGGCGCCACCCCCTTCTTCGGGGACACTATGCCGGAGACGGATCTTCGGCTGCTGGTGGACCCGGAGAACGACCCGAGGGTGGTGGATCTGAGAAGCGCCGTCACCTACGTCGTCGGCAATCTGGAAAAGGATGCCTCAACGACGGCCGTCAACAGCAGCCCCCGCCAGCCCAATGGGAACGGCGAACCGATCATCGAACCCCCGGACTGTAAAGGGCTTGCCCGCAAGTTGAACGGCTTCATCGAGCAGCGGAGCAGGTTTAACAAGACCATCCTCCTGGCCCAGGGCCAGTTGGACGACTGGAAGTCCACCAACCGCAACGCCTTGGTGAATGCCGCCAAGGACGGCATCGAGTACTTTACCGGGAATCTGCTGGAAAGCCTTACCAACCGTGGAAAGGCGGCGGAGCGTCTTCAGATGATCTACACGCGTAACGCCGCGAAGATGGCGGAGGAAGGCGTCGATATCCTGGCCCTGGAGGCAAAAATCCAGCGCTTGAATATGATCTCCTCGGCGGGCAAGGTTGCCGAGGTCACCAGCAGCATCAACGACTGGCAGACCTTCATCAAGGACGGTATGTCGGCGCTGATCATGCAACTCAATGCGTCGAACGAGGAGGTGAATCAGATCCTCGAAGACCCGAAGATGCAGAAGTATTTCGAAACGGAGAGCCCGGAGCTGAAGACGCTGCTGGATATCACCAAGATGGCGGCAGCCCAAAAGGTCTTCGGGAAGTGGGTTGCCAGGCAGCTGCCCATCATTGGGGGGGTGGAAATCGGGATCAAGCAGTTGTACAACGGCACGGAGTGGGCAACCAGCTTTTACATGATGGCCGACGCCAACAATATCAACGGCAAGGTCATGAATAGCGCCAGATCCCTCCAGAAGCGGATCGACGATACGCGAATCGAGCTGGGGGCCTGTCCGTAAAACGGGTGTGGAGGGAAAGAGGGGTCAAGTCTCTGCTTGGCTCATCTTTCGTGCGACAGGAACTAAGAGGACGTCCATAAAATTATAAAATAGTAATCGGGCGAAAAGAAGAAACTTTTGATTTTATATCCCCCGTCCCACCCTTTATCTTCAAAACATATTATATAGAACGACCGAAGTCTTGGACTGTTTGTCATTGTCCGGCCTGCCCTCGGTTTACCGGGGCTCGACCGGACAATCCGTTTAATGGCTGAATTCCCCGATGGAGAGACGGTGTCGTAATTAGTAGGGCTAATCGTTCTGATGTCATTCCGGCATGCTTGGAGCCGGAATCCAGGGAATTCAAAAGCGATAATTGTTTTGGACCCCGGCTAAAGACTTGCCGGGGTGACAGAACAAATATACAATCGGCCTAAGACATGCAATATGATACTGCCTCCGAGTCGAGGAATGACCAGATGAGGTCTGCTTCTTTCTTCCTGACAGGGCCCGGGTTATTTTATCCGGTTTGCTAAATCAGGCTTGAATCATTATAATAGAATCTTTGGTTCAGCAGGCCAGTAATGAGGCCTTGAACCATGTGACAACCGGAGAGGAGGGATTCTATATGTTTAAATATTTCAAAGGTGACACAGGAAAAACAAGTCTGAAAACGATGATCATCATGGTTTTGCTTCTGATCTTTGCTCTCTTCTTATTCCAGAATTCAGAGTCTGTTGAGATCCGTTTCTTTTTCTGGGAAATGACCCTGTCGAAAATCTTTTTAGCGCTAATCTCTTTTCTCCTGGGCGGGCTCATCGGGGTGTGGGCCGGGTGGGGCCTGTTCAGAGAAAAACAAAAAGTATAAAAAAATCGATCTTCAGGTGCGGGGACCTCTGTGCGGGTGATCTATACCATGCGTGACCATGAAAAAATTGTTTTTTTTATGGCCTTTATCGTGATCGTTCTTTCAGTGGGTGCAGAAGCGGGCGTTCAGGTCACGGTTGAAGGGGTTAGCGGGCCCATGCTGAAAAATGTCCTGGCTTACCTCAGCATTGAACAGCAGAAAAACCATCCTGATCTATCCGAAGGGCTGATCAGGAAGCTGCATGAACGGGCGGCGGACGAGATCCGGTCTGCACTCCGGCCCTTTGGATACTACATGCCGGGCATCCAGGTGGATCTCTCCGGTAATGATTCACTCTGGCACGTCCGATACAAAATAGACCCCGGCGAACCTGTCCGGATCACCCGGGTTGATTTTCGGATGACCGGTCCCGGCGCCGAGGATGAAAGCTTTCAAACTTTGTCTGAGAACTTTCCCGTCAGGGAGGGCGATGTCCTCGAAGATGCGGTCTATGAAAAGGCAAAGCGCACATTACAGGAACTTGCCGAAAAAAGGGGTTATCTGGATGCAGAACTGATCGAGCACCGGGTCGATGTTACGCTGGAGGATAAGTCTGCGGTTATCCATCTGCATATGGATACCGGTCCCCGTTACCATTTCGGAGACGTCACCATCCATCAGGAGGTATTCAGACCGGAGTTTATTTCACGATTTGTCCATCTTGAGAGAGGTGATCCCTATACCCTCGATGCACTTTACCATTTGCAGAACGATCTCAATGACAGTGATTATTTCGACCGGGTCGACATAAAGGCCGGCCGTGATCAGGCCGAGGGGGTGGAGGTTCCTGTGGATGTCACCCTTGAACACAGGAAACGGGATAAATATACCGCAGGGGTCGGCTATGGCACGGATACCGGTGTGCGGGGAAGCCTGGGGTGGGAGAACCGATGGGTCAATTCATGGGGCCACAAGATGAATGCAGAGCTGAGGCTTTCTGAAATCAAAAACAGCGTGACCACCCGGTATGTCGTTCCTCTTAAGAATCCGACCACCGACCACCTGGATTATACGGCCGGGTGGTTCAATGAGAGGACCGACACCAGCAGCAGTGAGACGTATCTCATGGGAGTCAGCCATATCCATATTCGCAATGAGTGGAAGCAGACGGTATATATCAATTATCAGGAGGAGAGATTTACCGTAGGCGACCAGGATGGACGCTCCAACCTCCTCCTGCCCGGGATAAGCTGGGCACGGGTCAAGGCAGATAACCGCATCTACACAACCAGGGGGTACCGGCTCTTTTTCGACATCCGGGGGGCGCATAAAACCCTGCTTTCAGACGCCTCGTTTATCCAGGCAAGAGTTCAGACCAAACTGATCCATGGTGTGGGAGAGTCCGGCAGGATCATCCTGCGGGGCGATGGGGGGGCGACCCGGGTCGATAAGTTCTCGGATCTGCCGGCTTCGGTACGTTTCTTTGCCGGGGGTGACCAGAGCGTGAGAGGATATGCCTACAATACCCTCGGCCCTACAAACGACGCAGGGGATGTCGTCGGAGGAAAATATCTGCTTGTCGGGAGCGCGGAATACGAGCATATCATGGTCGGCAAATGGAGTGCCGCAGTATTTTATGATATTGGAAACGCTATCGATAACTTTTCTGACCCGTACAAAAAAGGGGCAGGTTTCGGTATCCGGTGGAAGTCCCCTGTGGGGCTGATCCGCTGTGACCTTGCCTCCGGCATCAGCGACCCGGGCCATCCCTGGCGCCTGCATCTGACCATAGGGCCTGACCTATGAAACGTCTGCTCATATTCATCCTGCTTCTGTTGGGCATCGTCTTCGGCGCGGCCGGATTTCTCTCCTCTACACAAGGGGGCTTGAAGTGGCTCTTTGCGAGAATAGAGAGATTCATTCCGGGAGAGTTTTCCATAGAAAGCCTTGACGGGCGCCTGGTCGGCCCCATAGAGATCACCGGCCTCCGCTACCATACGGAAGAGATAACCGTGGACTTGGACCATCTTATCCTCGACTGGAAACCGGCGGACCTTCTTTTTTTAAAAGCGGACATCACGGCATTCCATGCCGAGGGATTGAAGATCAGCATCAAAGAGAAAAAGAAAGTCCGTCCGGCTGAAAGAAAGAAGCCCGCTGACATCCGTATCCCGGTGCATCTGATGTTCGAGGATGCCCGGATCAGGGGCATCTCCATCCTCCGTTCCGGATCCGAGGCCCCCTGGCTGATCGACGAGGTCTCCATGCGCGCCGGCATGGGGCCGGAGTCCATCTCCATCGAGGAGATCCGGGTCTCGTCGTCCCGGTTCACGGCGGGCCTCAAGGGCAAACTCAATCCTCATGGGGATTATCCCATGGACCTCGGAATAGAATGGACGGGCCAGCCCCATGGGTTCGCCCGGATCAAGGGTCAAGGTGAGATCAAAGGGACATTGAAAGAACTGAGAGTCGTCCATGAGCTGGATGGCCCCTCAGCCGCCCGGCTCCAGGGAACGCTCAGAGATATCCTGGACAGCGGGACTTGGGAAGCGACACTCACGGTCCGGAAATTTCCTGCCGGAGATCTCCATGCAGGATGGCCTCAAATCGTTCTCGGCGGAGAGCTCAAGGGCCAGGGAGGGTTTTCAGATTTTGATTTGGCAGGGTCCCTGACCAGCTTCGAGCCCAGGTTCGGGAACGTCTCGTGGGATGTTTCTCTTAAAAAGAGGAATGAAACATGGCAGGTCGAAAAGCTCATCCTGTCGGTCCCGGAGCAAAGCACCCGGCTGGAAGCTCGCGGGGAGTACGCTCCGGTCAATGGTACGAACTCTTTTAAACTGGAAGGCGGGTGGCGTTCCCTCTCCTGGCCGCTGACCGGGAAGGACTCCCTGGTCAAGAGTTCCAAGGGCGAGGTCAGCATCCAGGGGACTCCCGAGGATTACCGCATCGATCTTACGGCCAGTGTGTCGGGCAAAGGCATTCCAAGCGGAGACTGGATTCTGAGCGGCAGGGGGTCCCGAAGCGGACTGTCGATCGGCGCGCTTCATGCCCGGGTGCTCAAAGGGGAATTGAGCGGCAAAGGGGAGGTGAGCTGGGAACCCCGGGTCGCCTGGGACCTTGCATTGAACGGGAAGGGTCTGGATCCCGGAGCGGCCTGGCCGGAGTGGAAAGGGAATCTTTCTGTTGATGCGGCATGTTCGGGAAGTGTGGACAAGGGAAAACCGAAAATCTCCCTCGACATCCGGCAGCTCAAAGGCCAGATGCGCGGCCATTCGTTTCGGGCACGGTCCCTGCTCGGCATCGAAGGGGACCAATATACCCTGTCCGGTCTGGAACTCACTTCAGGGTCAGCCCGTATCACCGCTTCCGGCACGATTGCAGAGAACTGGGATGTGAAGTGGGATATCCATGCGGCGAACCTGGCGGATCTCGCTCCCGGTGGAAAAGGAATGATCACGGGCCAGGGGAGTCTCGCCGGGCCGAGAAGGCTCCCGAGAATCATCGCCCGGCTCGATGCACAGGATGCGGGTTTCGGAAGGTATGAGGCAGGTGAGTTCAAGGCCGACATGGACATTGACTTTCTGGACCGGCAGGATTCACGCCTTGACATCGGATCCAAAGGAATCCTCATGGGTACTCACCAGATCGATTCACTCAGCGTGAAAGGCCGGGGAAAGGTATCGGCCCACGAGGTCACTCTAAAAATGAAAAAAGAGGAAGATCTGCTGGATCTCCGGATCGAAGGGAGTTTCAGGGACAACCGATGGAGCGGCCTGTTGAAAAAGGCGGACCTTTCTTCAGAGGCTTTCGGAAGCTGGATCCTCGAAAAACCCGGGGCTTTCACACTCTCTTCTGGGGAAGCGGCGGCCGGACCGTGGTGCTGGAGCCGGGAAGACGCCGCCGCCTGCATTCATGGGGAGCGGCATGGACAAAGGGATGCCCAACTTGAGGTTTCCCTGGCCGATCTGCCGTTGTCCACCCTGAATCCCCTGCTCCCCCGGTCGACTGTATTGCAGGGAAAGGTCAGCGGGCGCTCCGGCCTCCAGTACAGCAAAGAGAAGGGCATCACCGGAGAGCTCACACTCCAGACCTCCCCAGGTGCCCTCAACTACACGACAGGCATGGGGAAAAAGATAAGTCTCGGGTTTGCCGAGGGGAAGTTCGACGCCATACTCAGCGAACAGGCCTTCACTGCCAAGGCGGGCATTTCAACAGAGGATGAAGATTATATTCGAAGCGAACTGACCCTTCCCGGGTTCTCTCTCCTGAAGGCATCCAAAGAAAATCAGCCGGTCCATGGGTATTTGCGCGCCCGGATGAAATCGCTCAATCTGATACCCGCTTTTATACCGGCCATTGAAAACATAAGCGGGGCCTTCAATTCCGATCTTACCTGTTCCGGTACGCTCCAGAGGCCGGTTGTCACTGGCGGGTCCTCCATCGAACATGGGGCTCTAAATCTTCCGGATATAGGTATCCGACTCAAGGATGTCGGGCTTTCAGTCTTAAGCGATGGCAACGGGGCCCTCGGGATTGAAGGGAAGGCCGGTTCCGGTGAGGGCACGATCCGGATAGACGGAGAGACCCAACTGAAGCCTGAAGAGGGATGGCCGATCGTGGTCAGCATCCAGGGGACGAACTTTGAAGCCGTTAAAACACCTGAGGCAAAGGTCGTGGTCTCACCGGACCTGAAGCTGATGGTGCGGGGGTATCGTGCAGACCTTGAAGGGAAGCTGATCATTCCCAGGGCAAACCTTGCCCCCCGGGATCTTGCAGGGACGGCCCGGGTGTCCAAGGATATCGTGATTGTAAATGGATCCGGTGAAACAAAGGAAGAAAAAAAATGGAAAATATACAGCAAGGTCAGGCTGGTCCTGGGTGACCAGGTGAAGTTTGACGGGTTCGGTCTCAGCGGGGATATCACAGGGGATATCACCGCCGTGGACGTGCCGGGAAAGCTGACGGCCGGCACCGGAGAATTGCAGGTTATGCAGGGGCTGTACAAGGCCTATGGGCAAAAGCTAAAAATAGAGAAAGGCCGGCTGGTCTTCTCCGGAGGTTCGATTGACAATCCTGGCCTGGACGTGAGGGCCACACGCCGGACCGGGGATGTGATTGCCGGAGTCAATGTCCGGGGCACCTTGAAAGATCCGCAGCTTGATCTCTTCTCGACACCCGCCATGGACCAGGGCGATGCGCTTTCCTATCTTCTGTTTGGCCGGCCCATGCGGCAGGCTTCCGGCGCTGAAGGTCAGCAATTGTATAATGCTGCACTCTCTCTCGGGTTGAGCGGCGGGGAGAAGCTTGCCAAGCGGATCGGTTCACTCTTCGGCCTGGAGCAACTGGAGGTCGAGGGCGGGGTCACGCCGCAGGAGTCAGTCCTGGTCATCGGCAAGTACCTCTCACCCAGGCTCTATATCAGTTACGGCATCGGGCTCTTCGAGCCGATCAGCACTGTGCGGACCCGCTACCAGGTCAGTAGAAAATGGCTGGTGCAGACAGAACTCGGTATCCAGAGCGGAGCGGACCTGCTGTATAAGATCGAACGATAGGAATCAGGAACGTGCGCTTGAGAAATTATCATTGACATGATGAAAATTGATATTTAGACTTTGCTATGTGAATGGATTGAGGTTTTATATGGATCTGTACATACATTATGTAGCAGATGACAGGTTTTGCTGATTGCCTATGGGAACGCACACACCTCCCCCAGCCGACAAGGTGCTGAAGCTGCTCCGGGATTTCCTCCGCCTGGAACCTGCGGGTGGATTATTATTAATGTTGGCGGCCGTGTTTGCATTGGTTTTCGCTAACTCACCTCTCGCGGTTTACCACGCTACGCTGCTCAATCTTCCCCTCGAGATCAGGATCGGCACTTTCGGAATTGTCAAACCCCTGTTGCTCTGGATAAATGACGGCCTGATGGCGGTGTTCTTCTTCCTCGTGGGTATGGAACTGAAGCGGGAGGTGGTTGAGGGGCACTTATCGAGTCTGCGCCGGGTGAGCCTGCCGGCGTTCGCCGCCATGGGTGGAATGATAGTGCCCGCGACCTTTTACGCGGCGTTCAACTGGGGTGATCCCGAAGCGATGAGAGGGTGGGCCATCCCGACGGCGACAGACATTGCCTTCGCGTTGGGGGTGCTTTCACTTCTCGGAAAGCGTGTTCCAACCGGGCTGAAAGCCTTCCTGATGAGTGTCGCCATCTTCGACGACCTTGGAGCTATCGTCGTGATCGCTATATTCTACACGGCCGAGCTGTCCCTGCTTTCGCTCGCCATCGCGGCTATTCTGATACTTGGCCTCGCATGCCTCAATCGCCTGGGTGTGATGAAGCCCGCTGCCTATTTCCTCTTTGGCGTTCCGCTGTGGGTGGCGGTGTTGAAGTCCGGCGTGCATGCCACATTGTCAGGCGTCGTCCTGGCGATGTTCATCCCACTGCGTGTGCCGGAGAGATCTCTTTCTGCACACGCACCTGAATCGCTGCTTCGCCATCTCGAACACATGCTGCATCCGTGGGTGGCTTTTGGCGTACTGCCGGTCTTCGCGTTCGCCAACGCAGGCATCTCGATAACGGAAATCTCTTTTGCCGAAGTGCTTCATTCTGTTCCGCTTGGCATCGTGACCGGATTATTTCTCGGCAAGCAGATCGGGGTCCTGGCGATGTGCTGGATTACGATACGGTTGGGATTCGCGTCACCTCCTGAAGGAGTCGGCTGGTGGCAACTCTATGGCACCGCGTTACTGTGCGGCATCGGCTTCACCATGAGCCTGTTCATCGCATCGCTGGCATTCGAACAGGGCAACACAGCCTATCTGGGGCTGGAGCGACTCGGTATTCTGATCGGCACGTTTATTTCAGGATTGTTTGGTTATGCCGTGCTTCGCGTGAGCTGGGGCAAGCGTGCCAAGGACACATAGGATATAGGACGCGAACTTAGCTAAATCATTGGATGCAGAAAGATAAAAGAGGAACATCATGGATATTCCGACGCTGACAAGATTCTTCATGTGGTGCACAATCAAACTGAGGTGGTAGAGTATTTCTGGACACTTTCTTAAGAGTGTATTATTAATAACTCAGGAGGTGTCCCATGAGCAAGCAAAGAAGACGTAAGCATTCAAAAGAATTCAAAGAAGAAGCAGTAAAGCTGGTAACGGAACAAGGGTATCAAGTATCTGAGGCCGCCCGGAATTTGGGAATACATCCCAACGTTCTGGGACGCTGGAAGCAGGAATTAGGGGTGAAACAAGGAGATG
>Ga0210012_1001069_pt1 | contig 27946 bp, 26 predicted proteins | sample CryGeymeta201504_FD_183974 | JGI IMG/M metagenome (GOLD analysis project Ga0210012, IMG submission 183974) | Groundwater microbial communities from Crystal Geyser aquifers in Utah, USA - Crystal Geyser metaG 2015-04 (SPAdes) (version 2) | ecosystem: Environmental > Aquatic > Deep subsurface >... | reverse complement strand
CTCAAATCATCGCACAAGCCAAGGAAATCAATACCCTATTGCGAAACAACGACATTACCCCAATATTCCTAAAAGGAACAGGCAATTTAGTAGAGGGCTTATACCCAGACATTGCTGAGCGTATGGTGGGGGATATTGATTTTATTGTTTCTAAAGAAGAATATTATAAAACTGTTGAACTTTTAAAAAAGGATGGCTACGATACTGTATTAAAAGAAAAGTATCATCACCCTCATTTTAGACATTATCCTAGACTTTATAAAAAGGATGGTATCAGTATTGCTGCCATAGAAATACACAAAGAACTTATTATAGAAAAATACGCAAGTGATTTTAATTATGACCTAATTATAAAAGATGTTCAATGTATCAATGATGTGTATGTGTTGAGTTATGCCAATCAGCTCAACCTGACTATCATAGCAAACCAAATTAATGATCATGGGTCTTGTTACAAAAGCATTTCCTTACGAAATGGCTATGATGTATTTTTACTTTCCAAAAGGACAAATACTAAAAAAGCCATTGCAATTTTTGATAAGATACAAAAATCATTAAATAATTTTCTAGTTATCTGTAATGAGGCATTGGGAATAATAGGCTCGATTGTATATTATAACACAGAAGAAAGCATGACATATATAAACATGTTTTATGAGTATTTAGATAATGACTCCCTTAGAAAAAGGCACATAAAAAATATATCGAGAAAATTATTCCTAGAAAAACGCATTATGGTCATTGTAAAATCATTTTATAACAAAGAATACCGACAATGGTTGCTCTTTAAGGTTACAGATAAAAATTGGCAACAACAGAAACTCGTACAATTAGGGTTCAAAAAAGAAAATAAATACTTCTGAATATGGAGAATCATTAAAACTATCGAAACTGTTTAAGAGTTTAAGGGTTAAGAAGGTTTTTTAATCCTGAATTTAGCTTGTCCTAAAACTTCGGGGTCAGGATCTCACACAAATCTTTGAGTTTACATCAGTTTACAGTCTCAGGGTACACTTTAGAAGTTTAGCGTTTAAAGCCAACTAACCCTAAACACTAACCAAAATACAATTTAGAGATAACAAAACCCAACAACAGAAACAACAGAAACCAATAATTGAACCTTAGCTTCTTTGAAACTCAAAACTTTAAACCTTAAACTCCAATTACCTTCCCAATAACCTTTGAAACCAAGATTTTTTTTCTTGTTCTGTATAGGCGTTACCATACCCATATCCGTAACCATACCCATATCCGTAACCATACCCATATCCATAACCCCGTTTCATATCAGTATCGTTCAGCACCATGGCCATATTTGGGAGTTTTTGTTCTTTATACAACGTTTCAGGGATTACCAACATACGTTTGTCTAGGTAATTGGCGCGGGTTAAATAAATGAACATATCTGCGAATTTAGAAAGGAGTAAAGTGTCCGTTACCAAATTGACAGGTGCCGTATCTACAATGATAAAATCATAGTTTTTTCTGAAAGTTTCAAACAAGGTAGCTATTTTTTTGTTCAATAACAATTCCGAAGGGTTTGGAGGAATCACTCCAGAAGAGATAAAATCAACATTCTTGACTTGCGGGATGCTAAATTTGATATCGTCCAAAAGAAGACTGTCATCCAAGATATAGTTGGTAATCCCTTTGCGTTCAGGAATGCCTAAATATTGGGTAATTTTAGGAGCACGCAAGTCCAAGCCTAGCAACAAGACTTTTTTATCGGTCAATGCCAAGGAGGCTGCCAAATTCATAGAAACAAACGATTTTCCTTCACCACTCGTAGTAGAAGTAATAAATATAACTTTTCCCAATCCTTCGATGCCTTTGGGGATCATAAATTCCAAATTGGTTCGTAGCAATCGAAAGGCTTCTGCACTGCTGGTTCGTGCCTCTCTGGTAATCACAATTTTTTCTTCGGTTTCGGAATGGGGGATATCACCTAAAAAGGGTACGGTTAGCAACTGCTCCATTTGTTTGCGAGAATGGATTTTAGTATCTAATAGATTTTTAACATATATAATAAGAAAAGGAATCACAACCCCCAATAATAAAGCGGCTAAATAAATGATTTTGCCTTTTGGGGATACCGGGATATTATTGCTATAGGCAGTATCAATAATTTTAGCATTCGGTACCGTGATTGCCAACGAAATAGCGGTTTCTTCTTTTTTCTTTAACAAATAAGAGTACAACTCCGAATAAATAATTTTTTGACGTTCTATATCAATAATCCCTCGTTCAATCAAAGGCAACATAGCTACTTTACCTTGCACACGGTTGGATTCAGTAGCAACCTTTGTCAATTGAATTTCAATAGATTTTTTAAGATTGGCAAGGTTGGATTGCAAATTTTGTTTCAATACCGCAATCTCGTTGTTCAAAGCAATTAAATTAGGATTTTTAGTCCCAGCTATGGGCTCTAAGCGATATTTTTCCAACACCAGTTCATTATATTTGGTAATGGATTCCGAAGTAATAGCATCTGAAAATCCCAAATTGGCAGGCAATATTTCCATTTTGGTAGATTTTTTAATTTCTTGTTGTACCCACTCTGCCAAAGTCAATTGTGTACGCAATTCTAAGGTTTTTGCATTGCTTGAAGAAACCTCTTCCAATGCCAAAGTCCCTTCTTCTGTCAAACCCGCAATCCCAAACTTATCTTTATAGTCTTTAAAATTGTCTTGAATGGATGCCAATTCCAATCCAACCGTATATAAACGTTCCTCAATAAAATCCTTGGTTTTATTGGACACCATATTTTTATCGGCAATCGCATCTCGATTGTATTGCTCTACCAATTCATCCAAAATATCTTCAGCTTTCTTTTTGATTGGGTCTGTCATACTTAAGTTCAATACCGAAGAAAGTTTATCGACTGCCGTTACATTGATTTTTGATTGGTAGCTATCAATCACGGCATTTCGTGGACTAATGGATACAATCACTTCTCTTTCGATAGGGATATTGGGGTTTTCTGCAATGATTGTAAACTTTCCAAATTCAGGGGTTTCAATCACTTCTCTAAAAACACCTTTGATAATGGATTCTCCTTCAAAAGACGTGAGTTCAAAACGATTCTGATCTAGTTTTAGAATCCTAAAAGTGGTGTTTATTTTTTGATAAAGGGAATCATTTTTAACAAACTGAACGGTATAATCCAAATTATCGTACAATTCCATAGTTCGTACTCTTCCTTCAAAAAAATAGCGAACAGTCAAATTCAATGAATCTACAACACGACCAATAATTTTTCGGGATTTAATGATATGAATTTCGTTATCTATATTATTCGCAGAGCCAGTCCCTACAATCCCCAAATCAGCCACGGCTTTCAACTCATCGGATATGCCCGACTTTTGGTTGTCTTTGATCATAATCGTTGCGGAAGCGGTATATTGTGGAGTAGTATAGCGCAGATACAAAAATGCTATCACCAAGCCCAAAACAATAGTCATTACGAACCAACGCCAATGCGCTAAATATTTTTCCAATTCTTGACGGATATTGACACTGTCTTGTGATCCATTAACTTCTGTGAAATTTTCCATAATTACCTACCTAAAATCGAAATCGTTGTTAATAATGAAATTAAAACACCTGTTATTGAAATAAACAACCCAGTATTGGAGTTGGAGGATGCAGATTGAATACGCGCATAATTAGGCTCTACATATACGACATCATTTTGTTGCAGATAATACACAGGTGATATAAACAATTGTTTTGATAATAAATCTACCATATATTGTGTTTTCTTACCATCCTCTTCACGCAAAACTAATATGTTTTGTCTTTCGGCTGAAATATTTAAATCACCGGCTAAGGCAATGGCTTCCAAAATGGTAATACGTTCATTGGGGATGGTGTAGCTTCCTGGCAAACGGACATCTCCTAAAATACTCACTTTATAGTTTGCCAGCCGTACATTGATATTCGGATTTTTGATATAGTCTGGGTCTAGTTTTTCTTTCAACATACCAATAAATTCTTCTCGGGATAAACCACCTATTTTTAACTTGCCGATTACGGGAAAATCAATCATGCCATTGCTATCCACCAAATAATTTTGTTGCTGTGCCACCCCAATCGCAGAATTGGAAGAGGTAGAATAGGTGACGGCTGCCAAGTTAAAGGATCTTACTGCCTCGGTATCCAACGCCGTGATGGTAATTTGCAACAGATCATCCGGTTTGATGATGGTTTTATAGCTATTAGATACTTTGCTTTGATCGATTTCGTCGTTTTGGAAATAGATAATGTCTTTTTTGGATACACAAGAACTAATGAATAGCACACTACAAAAAAGAAGTACGGTTTTGAACCAGTTTTTCATGAAATAATTTTCTGCGAAAATAGGGAATTTTAAGGAATACTTCCAACATTTTTTTTGTTAATTTTATATTCATGATTTTCCTACTTGTTTTTAACCCACCAAGTTGTCATCCCGACGTGCAGTTTGTCATCCCGACGCAGGAGGGATCTCAACTCCCAATAAAAAAGTTTCCTCAGTCGTACCTCCTTCGGAATGACAAACTGCGTGGGTGTTGTCATCCACCAATCAGTTTACCATCCTCTATGCTGTTGTCATCCCCCCGTGCAGTTTGTCATCCCCCGTGCAGTTTGTCATCCCGACGCAGGAGGGATCTCAACTCCCAACAAAACAAATTCCTCAGCCGTACTCTCTCCACCCAGTATGTCATCCCCCATCCTGTTGTCATCCCCCGTGCAGTTTGTCATCCCAACGCAGGAGGGATCTCAAATCCCAATAAAAAAGATTCCTCAGTCGTACCTCCTTCGGAATGACAAACTGCGTGCGGGTTGTCATCCACCAATCAGTTTCCCATCCCCCGTGCAGTTTGTCATCCCCCGTGCAGTTTGTCATCCCGACGCAGGAGGGATCTCAAGTCTTACGTAATATTCCTCAATCATGTATCCCCCACCCAGTATGTCATCCCCCATCCTGTTGTCATCCCAACGCAGGAGGGATCTCAACTCCCAACAAAACAAATTCCTCAGCCGTACTCTCTCCACCCAGTTTGTCATCCCCCATCCTGTTGTCATCCCCCGTGCAGTTTGTCATCCCGACGCAGGAGGGATCTCAAATCCCAATAAAAAAGTTTCCTCAGTCGTACCTCCTTCGGAATAACAAACTGCGTGCGGGGTTGTAATCCAGAAAAAAAAGAGTAAATTGCCTCCCAAAAAAAACACCAATCACTATGATCATATATGATGAAGAAAAAGGAAGTTATACTTTTTACGTTTACATACTCACCAATAAAAATAAAACTACTTTCTATATTGGTGTTACTAATAATTTAGCTGTAAGATTAAAACAGCATAAAGAAAGTGCTGCAAACAAAGCCTCTAATTTTGTAGGAAGATACCAATTGCAACATTTGATATATTATGAGAAATATACTTGGATTCAAAATGCAATTGCAAGAGAAAAAGAATTGAAGGGCTGGAGAAGAGAAAAGAAGTTAGCACTTATCAAAAAAATGAATAAAGAATTCGATTTTTTAGATGCTAAGTTTCCAGAAGTTATTGATAACTAAAGTTTCCTCAGTCGTACCTCCCCACCCAGTTTGTCATCCCGACGCAGGAGGGATCACAAATCCAAATATAAATTAGATTCCTCAGTCGTACCTCCTTCGGAATGACGAACTGCGTGGGTGTTGTAATCCCCCGTGCAATTGTCATCCCCCATGCAATTGTCATCCCGACGCAGGAGGGATCTCAACTCCTAAATACAAATCCCAATAAATTAGTTTCCTCAGTCGTACCTCCTTCGGAATGACAAACTGCGTGGGTGTTGTCATCCCGACGTGCAATTGTCATCCCCCGTGCAATTGTCATCCCCCATGCAATTGTCATCCCTCATGCAATTGTCATCCCGACGTGCAATTGTCATCCCGACGTGCAATTGTCATCCCGACGCAGGAGGGATCTCAAATCCAAATGCAAAAGAGATTCCTCAGTCGTACCTCCTTCGGAATGACAAACTGCGTGGGTGTTGTAATCCCCCATGCAATTGTCATCCCTCATGCAATTGTCATCCCGACGCAGGAGGGATCTCAACTCCTAATGTAAATCAACCTCAGCAAGTCAAAAAAATCATTTAAAATTCAGTATCAACAAGTAATCCTGTCATCCTGAACGAAGCATGAGAAGTATCTCCCTCTTTCCTTGGCAAAGAGGGCAGGGGGGATAGGCTCTCTAAAAAGCATTCTCATCCTGCTTAAAAAACATCCCCCAAGCAGTCGCAATCACTATCCGTACGTCCAATAAAAAACTCCAGTTTTCAATATACCAAATATCGGCAGCAGCACGGTTTTTCATGTCTTTAATCAGCTTGGTTTCTCCACGATACCCATTGATTTGTGCCCAACCCGTAACTCCCGGTTTGGCAAAATGACGCACCATAAACTTATCCACCAACACACGATACTCTTCCGTATGTTTCAACATGTGGGGTCTTGGACCTACTAAAGACATATGATTGAACAAGACGTTAAAAATTTGGGGCAACTCATCAATACTCGTTTTACGCATAAAAGCGCCAAAGGGCGTGATACGCGCATCGCCTTTGGTTGCTTGCAATTGGTCGGACACTGCATTGACAGTCATACTTCGGAATTTGATACACGGAAAAGACTTGCCATCTTGTCCTGTACGTTGCTGTACAAAAAACACAGGGCCTTTGCTCGTCAGTTTGATGATCAACGCAATGATGGGGAACAACCAAGAAAAAATCAGTAGTATGACCAACGAAGAAAACACCACGTCAAACACACGTTTGATAGCACGATTTGAAAAACTTTTCAAAGGCTCATCACGCAGTTTTAATATCGGAATGCTTTGCACATAGTCAATAGAAAACTTCTGAGACAAGTATTCTGAAAACTCCGGAATAATCCGTACCCGAATCATATGGTTGTCAGCATATTGAAACAATTCATTGATCAATTCTCCTTGATGGTGTGGCAAGGATATGATGATTTCATCCACAGCATGCTGCGATAAAAAGGGAAAAATACAGCTCAGTTTTCCTTTATAAAAATGTTGCTGTCTTTTTTTAATAGCTGCATCCGTAAACATCCCCACAATCTGAAAACCGTATTTAGGATTCACATAGATGCGATCAATCAACTTAGACATGTTTCTATTCAACCCCACCAATACAATACGGTTGGTATTATGACCTCTTCTACGAAAATAACGCAAAAGGGTAAAGGCAGACAATCGCCAAAAAAGTAACAGGATACTAAAAATAAGTACGGCACTTACAAAATACCCTCTGGAAAACTTAAAATTGGTACTAAAAAATAGCAACCCTCCACTGACCAAGGTAAACACAAAAAGCACATAACTATTTTTTGCGACAATTTTATGCATGAAAAAAATACGGGGTATCTCATACAAATCAAATTTCAAACTCAACCCCAACCATAACAAGGCTGACCCAACATATAAGTAATTATAAAAAAGAGGATCGGGTACTTGCCCAGCAAACACCCAAAATTTGGCTGTTATAAAGCCAATCGTTAATAACAAAATATCTATGGAAGAGAACACTAGGGGGACAAAACGAGAACTTCCTTTTTTCATTGATTATTTTTTAGCAATACAAAGATAGCTTTTTTAAGCACACTAACAAATGCCTAAAAAAATGATTTTGATTGTATGGAAAATGCGGTTTCTTAATAAAAACAAATTACAATAGAAGGCACAAATAAAATAGACTTGTCTTTTTTTGATAAAACAAAATCACAAACAAGAAATTAATTAGCACCATTCAAACACCCAAAAATCCTTATAATCCGTGAAATCCGTATCCAAAAAAATAGTTAAGCGAACTCATAAAATCCATGAAATCCGTGAAATCCGTGTCCAAAAAAATTAAACTGCTCCGTATAACTTTGAAGCTTAAATTTTAAATCTTCAGTATTTCTTAATCTTCGGCAAACTATACTGTTTCACCTTCCGAAGAATTTTATAAGCAAGCGTTATTTTACCTAAGAGATGGTATTTTTTAATAATCTTCAAATCCTCTAAAGATTTTTTCTTCTGCAATTTTAGAGTAGTGCTTTTGCCTCCCAAACGCATTTTCACCACCCAATCATTTAAGAAATATTTTTGAATCGCAGGATTTTGAAACCAACGAATAGAAATATCATAATCACTAGCAATAGCATACGATTCGTCATACAATCCATAGTCTTGAAAAACCTCTTTCTTCACGTAAATAGTAGTATGCAACGGAATCCATCCAAAATTCAAATACCGCTTTTGAAACGGTTTGGATTTATATACCCTTTTAACGTTACTTATATTATTGCGTTCCACATACAAACCATTAGCATAAACCAAATCTGCGGATGAAGTTTTAAAAGCATCCACTATGTTAGCTATCGTGGTAGTTTCATAAAACAAATCATCCGAATGTAAAATCCCAATCACATCCCCTGTGGCTGCTTTGATGCCTTTATTTAAGGCATTGTACAAGCCCTTGTCTTTTTCAGAAATAAAATACCCTAGCTGAGAGTGATAGTTCTCAATAATAGCCTGTGTACCATCCGTAGAGCCACCGTCAATGATCACATGCTCTATGTTGGGATAGGTTTGGCTCAATACGGATTGCATACAACTTTCGATACATGCGGCATTGTTATAGACGATGGTGATGATGGAGACTTTCATAAATATTTCTAATTAATATCAAACTTTTGTTTTATATAAGCTACTATTTTATCATGATCATTATTGAACTTTAATTTCAATTCAAATATTTTAGCATCTACTAAAAAACGATACCAAAACCCTTGTAAAATATGCCATACAAAACCTGATTTACCGTCTAAAAATCCTAGTTTATAAAAATATCTATAAGAAAAAATAAAAAAAGGCCTTATAAATAATGGCATTGTATTATATTTTTCTTTAAACCATCTTTTTCTTTCAGTATCGTTTCCAAATAGGTTTAGTTTAACAGTTTGGGATTTATTTTTATCCACCTGCAAAAAATAATCAATGGCCTCCCGATTAGAATATTTGTTATGCTTTTCAATCCACCAAGTTAAGGAATTTAAATTTTCATCAATAAAATTAATTTCTAACTGTTTAGAAATACCACGACTTATAACAATATGTTCATCCATCCAACGTACCTCACTTCTTCCAAATCCATTTCTAAAAATTCGTAAATTCCATTTAGGATACCAATCCCCATGAAGTAATGGTTGATTCATAAAGATTATTTTACGTTTAATAAAAATACCATTTACATCGATTGAATATCTTTTAAGTTCTTCTCTCAAATTATAATTTAGTTTGATATCTAAATATTCATCAGCATCAATTCTTAAAATCCAATCTGATTTTAAAATGCAATTATCTAATGCCCAATTAAATTGTATAGCTTGGTTAACAAAAGGATTTTGGTATACTTTAGCACCTAAACTCTCTGCTAGTTCTACTGTTTTGTCATTGCTATAAGAATCTATTACCAAAATTTCGTCAACACTATTTTTTAAAGAAGAAATGCAACGAGCAATATGTTGTTCTTCATTAAATGTTAAAATAATTGCAGTTATGGTTGTTTTTTCCATTATATATTAATGATTCTTTCTTTAAATGGTTTGCAAGGACTGCCAGCACATACTTGCCATGCAGGCATATCTTTGGTAACATTAGATCGAGCTGCAATGACTGCTCCATCCCTTATGCTAACCCCTGGGAAAACCCAACAACCCGCAGCAACCCATACTTCATTGCCAATAGTTATAGGTTTCCATAGTAAGGGCATTATGGGATTTGTATAATCATGTGTTCCCGTTATTAAATAACAATATTGTGAAACTACAGTCATTCTACCAATAGTTACTTTTGCATAATTATATATTTCAACATTTTTACCAATTGCCACAAATCCTTCCTTTAAAACTAAATTTTGAGGAATCCATATTTTTACACCAAAATCAATCAAGCACTTTTCCCCTATTTCAGCACCAAAACATCTTAATAAAAAAACTTTTACGAAACTAAATTGTTTAGGTAAAAAGCGAACACAATTCCAAGAAATAATCCATATAATTCTCATCAACTTATCTTTTAAAGAAATTGAATATCCTTTTGTGCTTTTGGTTAAATCTAATTTCATTTAAAATTTTCTATTTGTTGTTGAACATCTTTGGTTTTATATTTCCTAATTATGGTAGATAATGTGTATGGGTATGACATAACTGACGAAAAATAAGAAATATGCTTTACAAAAAACAAAATGCTGTCAAAAGGTTTCTTTTTAAATCTCTGAAATAATAACTCTATTATTCTATATTGTAGCATGGATTTGCCAAATAAGAAATCTGTTTTTCTTATTTCTGAACCTAGATTTTCAAAAAGCATTGTAACAATAATATTCATTTCCTTAACACTTAAGTCTGGTTTTTTGTTCAGATTATCAGCCTGACTATGCCTTCTTAAACATGCTGCATGTTCAGATATAAGACAACCTCCATAATTAAACGCTAATGTTGAATTGAATACCAAATCAAATGAAAAACTAAATTTCTCATCAAACCCCCCAATTTCTGCCCACTTTTCTTTTAAAAAAAAGTTACAAGATGTTTCTTTAAACCGAGCAATACTTTGTAGTTTCATTTGTATGTATCGAACACCTTTTACTAAAAAATACTTTTCACTTTTGCTATATGGAACACCAATGTTTTGTAACACATTGTCTTTATCTATAATTTTAATAAGGTGACCATAAATTGCTTGGTCAGGATATTTTGTAATTGCTTCTTGAAACAAAGTAAAAAAATTGGGTTCAAGATAATCATCGGCTAATAATAACTTAACGTATTTTCTACTACCTAAAGAAACAGTATGATTCCAATTTTGGACCAAAGGTAAAGTTTCTGTATTTGTGTACCATTTTACTCTATTATCATGTACATATTTACTCTTTAATTGATTCGTATGGTCTTTAGAGCAATTATCAACAACAACCAATTCAAAATCAAAATCTGTAGCCAAACAAGATTCAATTGCAAAGGGTAAATATTGAGCATAATTGTATGCAGGTATACAAATACTTAAATCTAAGATCATTTTATTTATAACGTCATTATTTTCTTTCATAACTTTTTATTTATTTATTTTAAAAATCAGAATTGTCAATTATTATATAAGAAAATTCTATACTATTATGAACCCAATACATTCAATATTATTGATTATAGAGGAGGTATTTAAAGTTTAAAAATTAACTTTGTCTCTAAGAAACCAATTTTATAGAATTAATTTTAAGTGTAAAAGTATTTAAATACCAACTAAAAATTAATATTTTCACATTTGTTTTAAATTTATCCAAAAATTTTAATATTTGCATTCTTTTAATTCTATACTATTTAAACTAATTTTTCATCAATATTTCTTGATACAATTCAAAAACTTTTTGAGAAACGGCTTTTATATCATATTCCTCTTTTATAAGTTTTTTACCACGTTCTCCCATACTTTTAAGTTCTGTATCAGATTGTTGCATTGCCATTTCTAAACATCTTTGTAAATTTTCGATTGATAAATCAATCCACCAACCACAATTATGAGTGTTTAATTCCTCCCAAGGAGTTCCTTTAGTGGTAATAACAGGAACACCTACAGCTAATGCCTCTGCAACTACAATTCCGAAGTTTTCACTGTAAGTAGGTAAAACCATAATATCTGCACTTCTTAAAAAATTCCATTTTGCTTCACCAAATTGAGGACCTACAAAAAACACATTCACTAAATTTCTAGCACTCTTTTTTAAAGTTTCTATATATTCTTCATCACCATTCCCTGCAATCTCCAATATCCAATCATTATTTTCTATTAATCGCCATGCTTCTAATAAAACTTCAATTCCTTTTTTTGGGTGCAATCGTGATAAAAAAACTATTTTTTTTGTTCCATAATCAAATTTTACTTGATGTATTTCACTTAAATCTATGCCATTTGGTATGATAGAAATATGATTAGTAAATCCTAGAATCTGGATATTAGTATATTCTAACTCACAAGTAGCATGAAGTGCAGCAGCTTTTTGTATATCTTTCTTTTGATATAAAAACATAGCCAGTTTCTTTTTCAATGGATTTCTATTCATAATCCATGGCTCTAACATTCCTCTTGGTGTAATTATTAAAGGTATATTTTTGCACCTAGCCCAAAAAGCCATAACATGGATATAAGGGTCCCAAACATGCTGTAAGTGAATAATATCGTAATCTTTTGATGAAATTGTAAAACCAAAAAAAAACAACTCCTTTAATGATAAAAATTTAACTTCCAATAAATTTGAAGTTTTTATGATTACGGGATTTTCAGTTTGCCTTGAGATAAGCGTTATTTTTACACCCATATCTGAAAGATGCTCACATGTTTGTGGAACACTACGAGAGGGACCACCTGAATTTTGATCTAATGACCCAACTATATGTAAAATTTTCATTTTATTATTCTTTAATTAATTTAAAGACAATTCTTTATAAATCTCATAATAATCCATCGCAATTTTATCTTCATTAAATCTTAATTTATTTTCTATCCCTTTTTTAATTAACCTATCTCTAAAAGTCTCATCTTGTATTACTTTCAAAAAACCAGCCCTAATAGAATTAATATCAAAAGGGTCTACTAAACAAGCTGCTCCTCCAGCTATTTCTGGCATTGAAGAAACATTACTAGTAACTACAATTCTTTCAACAGTATTTGCTTCTACAATTGGCATTCCAAATCCTTCTCTAGTGGAAACGAAACTAAGTATATCACTTTGTATATACTGATCAAGTATTTCTTGGTTACTTAAATTATAAAAATTACAATAATCTATTTTATTTTTCTCTAGTGTTAAAAGTTGATTTTCGGATAATCTGCCAACTATATGTAATCTGCAATTAATACCATTTAAGGACTCAATCAATCGGTTAATATTTTTATTTTCTCCTGTCCCAATTTGAAGAATTATGGGCTTTTCACTATTAAATATTTTTGGTGCTGGCTTGAATATTGAATTAATGGCAACATAAATTACTCTAATATCAGCAAATTCATTTCCTGTAAATGAAATTATATCGTTTTTTGTTTCCTCTGATATTGCTGTTATTACTTTTGCCTTTTTTATCGGCCACTTCAAATATATATAATTAACCAATTTTTTTTTAAATCCAGTTTTTCTATACATCATACCACAATCTAAAATTGTTAGAACAACCTTTCTCCTTCTCATTAATAAATTAAGGAAATGTACTTCACCTGTTATATGCATTATACTTGAATTTTGTCTAAAAAAAGCTTGTATTATATTTAATATGATAGAAAAAAAACCATCATTGTAAAATGAACAAATTTTTACATTAGCATCTATTTTAGTTTGAAGCTTTTCTCTAACATTAATAAATATACTTTCCATACTAAAGTTGAATCCAATATGAGGTTTTCTTTGAAAGTAAGTTACTTTGATTTTCATATTATTTCCAATTTTTTAATTCTTCATTAATCAACTCTTTAACTATATCCTCAAATTCTATATTATAACTCCATCCTAATACTTTTTTTGCTTTTGAACTATCTCCATAAATTTCATGTATTTCTAAAGGCCTATAAAGTTCTTTATCTACAACACACTTGTATGAAGGAATACTTAGATACTCAAATACATATTTTATAATTTCACTTAATTTGATAGATACGCCAGAACAAATTAAAAAATCATCAGCTTTGTTGTGCTGTAACATCAGGAACATTGCCTCTACATACCTTTTCGCAGAACCAAAATCTCTTTTAACTTCTAAATTACCTACTTTTAGCACTGGCTGTAACCCTTTACTTATTGCAATTGACTCTCTTATTACTTTTTTTATAAAAAAATTATCTGAACGCAAATAAGACTCATGATTGAATAGTATTCCACTACAAGAAAAAAGATTATAAGCTTCACGATAATTTTTAGTCATCCAAAAACCACTTGCTTTAGATATAGCATAGGGACTTACTGGATTTAAGATGGTTTCTTCAGTTATTGGTAAAACTTGTGCATCACCAAAAATTTCACTACTTGACGCTTGATAAAATCTAATATCGGGTTTTACTAGTCTGATAGCTTCTAGTAAATTTATAAGTGATATTAAATTAAAAGTTAATGTTTCTTTTGGTATTTTAAAAGATAATGATACTGAACTTTGAGCTGCTAAATTATAAATTTCGTCAGGTTGTACTCGTTGTATGATAGAGGTGATTTGTGAAAAATCTTCCAAATCACACTTTATCAATTTCACATTTTCTCTTATTCCTAAATAAGTTAATCGCCAAAAATTATCTTCATCTAAATCTCTTGTTAGCCCGAAGACATTATACCCTTTATTAATTAATAATTCACTAAGATAAGCACCATCTTGGCCAGAAATTCCTGAAATTATTGCCTTTTTCATTTGTTTTAATTTATTTTAAGTCAATTTTATTTAAAAAAATTTAATTTATAACATTTTTTTCATTTTGTATTTTATATAGAAATATTTCCACACTTTAGCTAATTTTATGAAATACTTTAATATTTTTTAATAAATATTATTCTTAAAATAAAATAGATTAAAAAGAATGTAAAAATACCTTGAATATACCCACGTAAAATAAAGGTCAAGTCACTTATCCATCCGGAAGCATTTCTAAACATGCCTACAAATACAAACACACTCATTAAACCATAAGGTGCATATTTAAATCCATAATATTCATAAAAAACAAAGGTATTTAATAATTTAAATACTATAAATAGAAGTGTAAACTGAATTATGAAATACACAAAACCAAATGTTGACAAGCCTGTACCCACGTGGCTTGAAACTCGAAATCCTCCAAGTCCATCTCCAAACAATAAATCACCGGGAGAAAAACTGATAATTTCTTTGTCAAAACGTATACCTAATGCATTTAAAATAGGGGTAGGGAATATTGCAGTAACTCTATTTTTGTAATATTCTTGTATTTGAGGGTAATTAAATCCCCTTAATTTTGCGTAATATAAGGTTTGGTCTGATATTCGCATATTTGCATATCTATTTAACATAAAGTTATCAATATATGTTTCATCCCAGCCCTTTTGATATGAATTAATATGAACTTTATCACTATTAGATAAAGATTTTAATGTTTTCATCAACTCTTCATCTTTATAAGTTGAAATCGTTTTTTCAAATAATTCTATTTTATCAATATCTTTTCTAATGGACCGATTATAAATCATAGCTAACGATACATCTGTAAAAAAATTCAATCCAAAAATTAAAAACAAACCTATTAGTGTAATTTTTGAGGGAGATACAAGATCGGTAAGTGGTATATTATTCTTTAAACTGTTTATTAAAAATAAAATTATTATGATAAAAAAAGGTTCAATTAGTTGTTCCCTACTATTCGATGCTATATTTAAAACAGTAATTAATACTACATAAATTATTATTATAATATTCGAAGAGTTTTTATTTTTTTTTTGATTGATTAGTGATGGAAATAACAATAAAATTGGTGCATAAACAAGATAAATTAATCCAGCTAAAAATTTTTGAGTTGTATTTGATAATTCAGTATCAGTTACTCCAAAAGTGTATACTTTTATAAATAGGCCAAACAACCCCATTCCCCATAAAATTGGATAGATATTTGATTTAATTTCAAAAAAATTAATTTTATACAAAATTTTCTGAAAAACATTATTTCTTTTCAATATTTTGTTAGGGCATGCAACATAAAAAGCAACAAAAGAGAAAAGGAATAAAATTATTTCATAAAAAAAAGTCTCAATGGGTAATTGCATACCAAATGTAATTTGATTACCTTCTATTAATGTCGATGTTAAAGGCAAATATCTATATAAAAAAATAGAAGTAAATAATAAAAATGCAAATGGATATTGTAAAATTATTAGTCTTTTTAAAACAAATTTTGTGTAAATAAATACAGCAATTAGTGTCATAATACAACCTATAAAATTTTCAAATTTTGGAAAAAAGATCATTTCAAAAATAGCAGAAATAATTGCTATAAAAATTAACCATTTTCTTACGAAATTTAATATGCCTGTATTTGAATCTTTCATTTACTTCAAATTTGAAATAATTTTTTTAAGTGTATTTAAGTTTGAATATCCTGATCTAATACATCTTTCATATCCATTTTTAGCAATTATATTTCTTCTATTCATATTTTTCAAATAGTATATACATTTTTCTAAAAGTTCTTGATTTGTTGAAAAAAATTCAGCCTCTCTTCCCTCTTCGAAAAGTTGTAAATGCTCTGAAGTTCTTTCAGCCATCATAAAGCCCCCACAGGCAGGTATTTCCATTGTTCTTGACGTTTGTAAATCATGATTAATTTTGCGCAAGAAACATAAAGAAATTTTAAAAGCTTGTAAAGCTTTCGAGTAGTCTTCGGAAAAAATAGAACTTTTTATTACTAAATTTGGATGGTATTCTTTGTATTGATTCCATTTGCCATCACCAAAGACTTTTACATTCAAACCATTTTCAACTAAATAAAGAATACTATCACATCTTTCTTTTTCCCAAACACCAACAAATCCAATATCAGCTCCAAATAATTCTTTTTCTTTTTCAGTTAGTACTCTTGGGTAGTGAAAAGTAGGTTCAAAGGATTGATTGGTAAAAATTACATTTCTTGCACCTTTATTTTTAAAATCCTCTATAATATATGACTTTGTCGTTATATGATAATCATACAAATGTAAAGAATTCATAAAGTTTAAACTCTGATTATGTCGTTCCATCATATTATCTGGTGAGTAATTTACAATAATTGCATCAGGTAATTTTTTTTTTATATATTTCAGGGTATCTGGTTTAATTGTTAATCCTTTACTAATCCATATTAAATCATAAACATTCTCGTTTATTAATTTTTTTATTTTTTTATTTGCAAAATTTTCATCTGGTAAACTAAGTGAAAAATTATATTTTTGAAATAAGCGATTTACTATTTTAAATTCTAAACTCAATTTATTACTAAATAACTCAACCTGATCTATTTTAGTTGCAATTTCAGTTAATGCCATATGCCTATGCAGGCACGTACTACTTTTTTTTCTAAAACTTCCTATAGATAAAATCCTCATTTAATAAAAATTATTTTTACTCTATAAATTGATTATAAGAGTCCCTTTAAAAATTTACACATTTGAAGCCCATAAGTATCCCATCCCCCAAGTTCTTTTACCCTTAATAATGCAGCTTCAGACATTTTTTCTCTTATATCGGGATTGTCAACTAAAAATTGTAACTTATCTGTCAATGCATCTGCAGATCTAATTGGAATTATAAATCCTTCTTTTCCGTTTGTAAATAAATCATTAGATCCACTATTAGGCGTTGCAATTATAGGACATCCACACGCTAACGCTTCTCCTTGAACCATTGCTAATCCTTCTTCTATACTTGGTAAAACAAATACATGAGAACTGCTGTAATATTCAATTAATTTTTGATTAGGAATAACACCTAAAAATTTTACTTGCTTTGTATTATCATAATTTAAAAAAGATTTTATTTCATCAGATATAGAACCAATAACTATAAATTCCTTATGTTCATAATTTAAATTTTTAAATGCTGCTAATGCATATAAAAAACCTTTTCTTATAGTAACACCCCCAACCCAAAGTACTCTAAATTTACCCAATGCAGGATTTCCTATTTTATTAAAACGATCTAATCGAGCTCCGTAAGGTATTTTTATAATTTTATCAACAGAAACTCCTTGATTTATAAAAGATTCTTTAACAAAATCGGATGGCACAGTAATAAAATTAGATTGACTATATTCCTCTTCTTCTTTTTCAATCATTTTTTTATCAACTCTTTTAAATTTTAAGCCCCACCTATCATATTCCTCTGTAAGTATTTTATCTTGAAATCTAATATGAGATGAACCTCTATCACAAATATATTTACCCCCGAGTCTTTGTACTTTTTTGCCAGACTTCAAACCTGAGCCTGATAATGCAATTAAAATAGTTGCATTTTGAATATTACTTGCAACATAGGTATCTAATAATTCATGATCTAACCAAGCCCATTTTTTATTCAACCATTCAATATTATCCAATTTCAACATTCCTCTTTTCATAAAAGGTGCATGCAACCAAGGAAATGTTTTAATTTTTGAAATAGGAATACCTGTTTCATCTTTTAATTTAAATTTAGGGTATCCTGTATAAATTTTATCAAGTAATTCGTGTATTTCTAATTGACGTGCCAAGTGAAAGTGATGAAATCTTCCTGAAGTTATTTGAGTTATTTTCATTTCAATTTTTTAATAATCTTTTATAATTTTTTATCAAGTCAAAGGGTAATTCCATCACAGCACTAAAAAAATCTTTCCAAGTGTCCTGAACAATCAACAATGAATTTTTTAATACTATAAATATTAAAAAAACGTCTATAATTAAGAGTGATAATGGAACAAATGAAATGATATTTGTTGTTTTAATTACAAAATAACCCAATAACAATGCAATAAAACAAGAACCCACATAATATAATGAAAATGTTTTATGATTGTTAGTTGATGCCAAAACTACGCTACTTGTATACCAAACTGTATTTGTAATTAAAGTAATTAAAAAACTAACGAATAATATAATATCAAACTCTAATTGATTTTTTGTCCAAGTAAGATAAATAAATTCTCCAAATAAAAACAGCAAAAGTGCTGCTAAAAGCGAAAAATAGAATGATATTGAAACTGCATAACGGTGTAACTTTTTCATTGACACAAAATCTTGTTTACCATAAGCCAATGAAAATTCAGGCCAAACAGAATTATTTATTAAGTTAAATCCTATTTTTATAAAATTAATCAATGTTCTTGTTGTGTTATAAATAACTACAGCAGCACTGCCTAAGGTAAAGTTAATCAATAATGTAAATCCTTGAAGAATAATTGAATTTCCTACAGGGAAAGATAAAAAAGAAAAAGCAGGTATGATGATTCTTTTAAATTCAACCCTGTCAAAATACTTGAAATTAATAGACAATGGAAAATAATGTTGTGTTTTAATTGCTTTAAATACCAAACCAATAATTCTAGGTATAATATAGATAAGAATAATTAGTATGAGATGCAATTGTAATACAACTCCAACAATCAAAAATATATTTTCAGACATTCTTACATAATTATTGACCATAACCCCAGTTGCATTGCGATTTGTAGCCCTATATATGGCATCAAAAAGCCCACTTGTCATTCCTGCAAATACTTGTATAAGTAAACAAACAACTATTGTTTCAGCTGTTTTTTCTGGGATGTTCTCTAGTTTAAATAAACTAGAAAGATTAATTGCATAAAAAAATAGTAAAGTTATAATTACTACTATTGTAAATACAATAATTATAAAAAATAGGTTATTATTAAAAAGTGTATTGCATTTCTTTATTTCTTTTTTTGCATAAGATATTGTAAACTCATTAATAGTTACCGTATTCAATCCAATATCTGACATAGCAAAATAGGAGGTAAGTGATAGTAACACCAACCAATCCCCATATAAATCAACACCCCAGTATACTAAAAACAAAGGTACAGCAACAAACTGAAAAACAGTATTAAATAATACTGTTAGTCCGTTAGCACCAAAATTATTTCTAATAGCTTTTAGATTGATCATCTTTTAAAGACATGTTCTCTGATGGTTTGGTAATACATTCTAACTTTAAATTCAAGGTTTGATTTGATAAAATTATAATCAACTAACTTTTCTAACTCAGTAAGTATTTCTGGTTTTTCAATCTTATTATCAATTCTTTGCATTTCAAATTTATACAGATGACATTTAATAGAATTTCTATTAATTTTCTTTTTTAAATGATACTTTTCTATAATTTCTCTTTGCAGAGTACCATAAACATACACAAAGTCAGTTACATTTGTTATAAACCTATCTTTCGTTAGTGTTGGTCTATATTCAAATCTATAATTGCTAACAATATTCTCTGAATAATAAAATTTACCTAGTGGGGATAATCTTAGCCATAATCCCCAATCCCCAATTAGTTTTAAATTTTCATCAAAATAATTTACCTTTTTCAGTGCCTCTTTTTCCACTACAAATGCTGCAAAACTAGTTTTAGGACTCCTTATTTGTTCATAAAAATTTTCAGGAAAAGAGGTTATTTTTTTTGCAGAATTAATTTTTCTTGTTTTTAAAACTTGATTATCGTCATCTACTAAATTAAAACCAAAACGATACAATACCCCATCTGGTTTTACAATTTTATGAAAAGATTCAACAAAATTTGGTTCATAATAATCGTCACTACTCAACAAAGCAATATGGGTCCCTGATAAATTTTTACATAAAAAATTCCAATTCTCCATCATCGTTAAAAAACTAGGTGGGCTAATTACTCTTATTTGATTTTTGTACTTCTCTAAAACAATATCTGTATCGCCATCGTTGCTATGATTATTAGAAATCACAATTTCAAATGGTTTTTCAGTTTGATTAAGTATTGATAAAATAGTTTTTTCAAGATAACTCCCTTGATTATAGGTTGGGATTCCAATGGATAATTTTACATTCATAGTTATCTATATTTTTTTAATCCCTCATAAAGACTTATTTTAGCCTCCCAATTAGGTAATGTACTTCCTTTATCCCATAATTTCATTACCTCTCTTTTACGATAGGGTTTTCCCCCCCAAACTACTCGAACTTTTTTATTGGTTACTTTCTCAAACAAAGCAATTACCTCTTTTAATTGATAACTTTCAGTACTTGCAACTGCATAATACTGATGGGTGATAGACTGTTCATTGAGAAGATGCTGAAAAGCGATTTCAAATGCGCTACATACATCGCTGATATGAACTAAATTCAACATTTGTTCACCAGGAGACATGTTTAACTCTGTTTGTTCATCTGCAAACTTATTCAATAAATTGATAAGTTTGGGTCTTGTATCAGTCTCTCCATAGGTATCAAAAAGTTTTAGGGTAATTACCTTAAAATCTTCTGCTTTTACATAATAGTCAATCAAACTCTCAAAAGCTTGTTTGGTAGCTGCATACAAACAAACAGGATTATAGTCTTCATTATTAAAATGTTGCCAAGAAGTACCTGTATTGATTAATTTTTTAACTCCCGCTTCTTTCATAGCTTCCAAAAGGTGCAACCCGAAAGTAATATTACTAGCTACCAAGCCGTCAATTTGAGAGGATTGGTGCTCAGCTATAAAATTCGAGGCCAAATGAAAGGTACAAACAGGCTGTATTTCTTTAAAAAAATCAACGAGTGCATTTAAATCACTTTCATATCTAAAGATATGAAGATGTTTATGATGCAATTTGGTGACATCTGAATGGGGTCTAACGATGATATAAACTTCATAATTTTTTTCTAAAAAATAGGTTGTAAGATTTGACCCTACAAAACCTGTTGCCCCAGTAATGACTATTTTTTTGTTCACTTTAAAATGGATTTTTGCTACTGAATTCTTCTAATGTTGGAAATTCTTGATCTCTTTTTGAAAGAATAGGGTTTTTCATTGCCCAATCAAATCCCAAAGAATGGTAATGAATACCTGCATCTGCTGTTGGATTGTATTCAGTGGCTACATTATACACGGTTATGGTATCATCCTGTAATGATTTGAATCCATGTGCCAATCCTTTAGGTATAAAAATGGATTTTTTGTTTTGTTCGGACAATTCTACTGAAATGTGTTGTAAATAGGTAGAAGAATTTTGTCTAAGGTCAACAACTACATCTACAATAGCTCCTTTAGGAACAAATACCAATTTTTCATGATCGTGAGGAGGCAATTGGAAATGCATTCCACGAATAACATCTCTTTTAGAAACCGAAAAATAAGACTCTCTAATTTCAAAAGCAAGGTTATGCTGGTGAAAGGTGTTTTTATGAAATGTTTTTACGAACAAACCACGGTCATCGGTTGCATTAAAATTATGAATAATAAATACGCCTTCTAAAAGAGTGTTTTCTAATGTCATTGATTTAAAAATTTAATCCAAAAAACTCTTCCAATTTATCAGCCACAAAATCCAATTGCTCGTTAGTCAAGGCAGGTTGTACCCCAATCCAAAAGGTATTGTTCATGGTAGTATCTGTATGAGTCAATTCACCTACGACTCTATACTCTACGTCTTTAAAATAAGGTTGTTTTAGCAAGTTACCTGCAAACAACAACCGAGAGCCAATTTTGTTATCGTCTAAAAAACGGGTCAATTCCACTCTAGTAACACCAGCCCCTTCTTTTACGGTTAATGGAAATCCAAACCAAGATGGGTTGCTATTCGGCGTTGGCTCAGGCAATTCTAAGAAATCAGTCAACGTTTCCAAACGGCTTTTTAAATACGCATAATTTTCTCTTCTGCGTTGGATAAAGAAATCCAACTTGTCCAACTGCGCCAATCCACAAGCTGCTTGCATGTCCGTAATTTTTAAATTATATCCTGAATGGGAATATACATATTTATGGTCATAACCAAAAGGCAAATCTCCATGTTTTTGTTCAAAACGACAACCACAAGTATTGTCACATCCTGGAGGACAATAACAGTCTCTACCCCAATCTCTAAAAGATTCTGCAATGACTTTTAATTCAGGGTTGTTCATAAACACAGCACCACCTTCACCCATGGTCATATGATGTGCAGGATAAAAACTTAACGTTCCAATATCCCCAAACGTACCGCATTTTTGTCCATTGAATTCTGCGCCCAATGCATCGCAAGTATCTTCAATCAACCACAAATTATATTTGTCACAGATTTCCTTTACTTTCCCTACATTGAATGGATTTCCCAAAGCATGCGCTAACATGATGGCTTTGGTTTTGGGTGTAATCGCAGCTTCAATCAAATCGGCATTTACGTTGTGCGTTTTGATATCTACATCTACAAACACTGGTATCGCACCAAATTGCACAATAGGGTTTACGGTGGTTGGAAAACCTGCAGCAACCCCGATCACTTCATCACCTTTTTTGACGGCTCTGTCACCCAATTTTGGGGACGTAATGGTGCTAAAAGCAACCAAGTTTGCCGAAGAACCTGAATTCACAGACAAACAATATTTTACGCCTAAAAAATCGGCTAATTTTTTTTCAAATAAGGTATTGAATCTTCCTGTGGTCAACCAACCATCCAAAGAAGCGGCTACCATGTTTTGCAATTCTTCTTCCCCTAACAACTTCCCAGAGGGCGGCACAACCGTTACTCCAGGTACAAAAGCTTTAGGTGCATACTGTTCTTTGGCATATTCACTTACTAAATTGGCGATTTCTGCTCTTAAATGTTCTAATTTATTACTCATTATTTCTTGATTTGATAAGCCGCAATTTCTTGCAAGCATTGTTCTTGTATATTTTTTCCTGATAACCAGTGTTGGTGCCAATTGACAATACTGTCTAGCGTATATTCTAAATTCCATTTAGGGTGCCAATGCAATTTCATGGCTGCCTTAGAACAATCGAGTTTCAGATACCCTGCCTCGTGTGGATTGTTGTTTTTGTCCAATTCCCAAGAAGCCCCTTTGCCCCATTTAGTAACCAACTTGTCTAAAATCCAACCCACCGATTGACAATCTTCATCTTTAGGACCAAAATTCCAGCCTTCTGCGTATGCAGCACCCTCTTCATACAAGTGCTGTGCCAATACCAAATACCCAGAAAGGGGTTCTAATACATGTTGCCAAGGGCGTGTTGCCATCGGATTTCGGACAATCACAGGCTCGCTTTTTTCAAAGGCTTTTAAGATATCGGGTATCAAACGATCGTCTGCCCAGTCGCCACCACCAATCACATTTCCAGCTCTTGCAGAGGCAAGATTGGGTGTGTCATTGGTATTGAAAAAAGAACTTCTATAAGCAGCCGTTACCAATTCAGCACAACCTTTGCTACTGCTATAAGGGTCATGTCCGCCCATAGGTTCGTTTTCGCGATACCCCCAAGCCCATTCCTTGTTTTCGTAACACTTATCAGTAGTGACAGAAACAATGGCTTTCAAATGAGAGCAACTTCTTGCAGATTCCAATACATTGGCGGTACCAATCACATTGGTCATATAGGTTTCAATAGGTTCTTTGTATGACAAACGAACCAAAGGTTGCGCTGCCATATGAATCAATACCTCAGGATTAAAATCAGTCATGCTTTTTTTGATAGCGGCTAGGTCATTGATGGTGCCAATTTCTGAGTGCATACAGGCTGCCACATTCGCCTCTGTAAATAAATTGGGTTGGGAGGGAGGTGTCAAGGCATAGCCTTTTACAGTAGCTCCCATGGATTGCAACCATAAGGACAACCAAGAACCTTTAAATCCAGTATGTCCAGTTACAAATACTTTTTTCCCTTTCCAAAAATCAGGTTGCACCTTTCCTTTTACTCTGTCCATAGTTTCCAAGGTGCTTTGTTGGTTTCCCATAAGTTTTCTAAATGATGTTTGTCTCGCAAGGTGTCCATAGGCTGCCAAAATCCTTCATGCTTGAAGGACATTAACTCGCCATCAGTTGCCAATCCTTTTAGCGGTTCTTGTTCCCAAATACACTGATCTCCGTCAATACGGTCAATTACTTTGGGGGACAATACAAAAAAACCTCCGTTGATCAAGGCGCCATCTCCTTTGGGTTTTTCTTCAAAACGCATTACTTGATTGTCCACAATGTTCAATGCTCCAAAACGTCCGGGAGGATACGTTGCGGTTAAAGTAGCCTGTTTGCCATGTGCTTTGTGGAAAGCGAGTAAATCTGCGATGTTTACATCTGCGACCCCATCTCCATACGTAAAACAAAAAGCTTCCTCATCTTTCAAATAAGGAGCTACACGTTTCAACCTGCCTCCAGTCATGGAATCATCACCCGTATCTACCAAAGTAACTTTCCACGGCTCTGCTCTTTTAGTATGCACAATCATCTCATTACCTTTCATATCAAACGTAACGTCCGATTGGTGCAGGAAATAATTGGCAAAATATTCTTTAATCACATAGCCTTTATAGCCACAGCAAATGATAAAATCATTGATACCATAATGAGAATAGATTTTAAGGATATGCCATAAAATGGGCTTGCCCCCAATTTCTACCATGGGTTTTGGTTTAGAGACGGTTTCCTCGCTCAATCGGGTACCTAAGCCCCCAGCTAATAATACTGCTTTCATACTCTTTTTTTATAATTGTTTTTAATTGGTACATATAAATGCGTCTGAAAAGAACTCTTTTTCGGGGAGTCCATGTTCCATACATACTTTTTTGGCGGATTCTATCATGTCATTAGAGCCACAGGCATATACTTGTGCATTGCTTAAATCAATACCACTCAGCAACACGGCCTCCTGCACATAGCCTTTGTGCCCGTCAAAGCTATTCATTTCTCTTGACAATGCTTTTATAAATTGTAAGTTTTTTAACGAAATCATTGTAGGTTGCCAAAAAACATCGTTTTCAGTTCTTGCGCCAAAAAACAGCCAAAAGTTTTTATGTGCATAGTCCAAAGAATGTGCTTGTACCTGTTCTAAAATGGCTTTTACAGGCGCAATTCCTGTGCCTGTAGCTAAGAAGATGATGTTCGACTTTTCCGTTTCCCGTAAGAAAAAAGAACCTAAGGGTCCTTCCAAACGCAGCAAGTCATTTTCTTTCGCTTCCTCAAACCAATAACGGCTCATAGCACCGTTCTCGTATTTTTTAATAAAAAATTCCAAACTTTCTTTTTCTTTAAAAGCATTCGCTACAGAATAACTTCGTTTGATGTCTCCGCGAATCAAGTTGACATACTGTCCTGAATTGTAGGCGAAATTTGCGGAGGGAGGCAATCTCAATAGCACCTTAATGACATCAGGCGTCAACTTTTCGATGCTTTGTATTTTGGCAGGTACTATTTTCTTTTCATACAACGTAATATTGCCCAAATCCTCTACATCTAACAACAAATCCGAGGTAGGGATGGCATTGCAAGAGAGGGTTTGGGTTTCTTTTTCAGCAGCAGTCAATACCATGTCATCTAATTTATCTTTAGTAGTCCCTTCGGTAATCTTTACCACACAACTGCGACATCTTGCTGTTAAACAACTGTGTTCTAAAAAAATACCCGCAGCCTTGGCTGCTTCAAAGATAGTGGTAGTGGAATCACAACTAAATAGTTTATCGTTCTTTAACTGTATTGTGAACATTCGTTGGTTATATTTTTTGTTTCACAGTGCTACTCAATGTTTCATTTAGTTACACGGTGGGTTTTATTTTTTTGTTTCAAAGAGTTAAGCAGTGTTTGAAACTGTGTTACTCAATGTTTTTATTTTTACAGTGTTACTCGGTGTTGTACTCTGTGAGACACTGTGATACTTTTTTTTACGATGCACTCGTCCCCAAACTAAACACCTCAAACCCTATTTCTTGAAGGTCTGCTTTGTTCAAAATTTTACGACCATCAAAAATAAAAGCGGTTTTTTTCATATTTTTATAAATCTGTTCCCAATCATAGGTAGCAAACTCGTCCCAATCTGTTAAAATTGCCACAGCATGGGCATCGTTCATCGCTTGGTAGGGGTCATTACTTACCGTCAACAAAGAAGTATTTTCTTCAGGGTTTCTAGTTCCCAAATAATCCAAATCGGCATATATTTTTGCGGCAGATACCTTCGGGTCATAAACGACTACATTTGCCATTTCATCCAATAAATGATCGGCTACATAAATGGCTGCAGATTCACGAGTATCATTGGTATCCTTCTTAAATGCCCAACCCAAAAAGGCAATTTTCTTTCCCGAAACGGTATTGAACAATGTTTTTACAATCGTATCTGAAAATCGTTTTTTCTGATGATCGTTCATGATGATCACTTGTTCCCAATAATCTGCTACATTGTCTAATCCGTATGATTTGGCAATATAGACCAAGTTCAAAATGTCTTTTTGAAAACAAGAGCCCCCAAAACCTACAGAAGCTTTTAAAAACTTTGGTCCAATGCGGCTGTCTGTACCGATGGCTTTTGCCAATTCGCTAACATCTGCCCCTGTCACCTCACACAATTCGGAAATGGAATTGATGGAAGATACTCTCTGAGCTAAAAAGGCATTGGCGGTTAATTTTGACAACTCCGATGACCACACATTGGTCGTTAAAATACGTTCTCTAGGAATCCATTGGGCATATATTTCAACCAACGCTTCAATGGCTTCTTTCCCTGCTGTGGTTTGCATGCCTCCAATCAATACGCGATCAGGATGCATCAAATCTTCAATGGCAGTGCCTTCTGCTAAAAACTCAGGATTGGACAATATCTGAAAATGAACTCCCTTACCTGTATTTTCTACGATGGTACGGATGGTTTCTGCAGTTCTTACGGGTAGCGTAGATTTCTCAACAATAATTTTATCGGTAGTTGAAACTTCCGCAATTTGTCGTGCACACAATTCCACAAATTTCAAATCAGCAGCCATACCTTTCCCTTTTCCATAAGTTTTGGTAGGGGTATTCACAGAGATAAAAATCATATCGGCTTTGGCAATCGCTTCATTTACGGCTGTAGTAAAAAATAAGTTTCTTCCACGAGCTCTAGCAACAACAGCGTCCAAACCGGGTTCGTAAATGGGTAAATTATTCAATTCTGCGTCATTCCATGCAGCAATTCGTTGTTGATTCAAATCCACAACCTCCACTCGTATATCAGGGCATTTATCGGCAATAACCGCCATCGTAGGACCACCTACATAGCCTGCTCCGATACAACAAATGTTCTTTATTTTCATTTTTTTTTATTTTATTACACGGTGCTTCGCAGAGTTTTCACAGGGTTGCACGGTGTGTTTTTTATTGTTTTTTGTTTCACAGAGTCTCTCGGTGTTTTGCACTGAGTCACTCAGAGTTTTT
>Ga0210012_1001055_pt1 | contig 28217 bp, 24 predicted proteins | sample CryGeymeta201504_FD_183974 | JGI IMG/M metagenome (GOLD analysis project Ga0210012, IMG submission 183974) | Groundwater microbial communities from Crystal Geyser aquifers in Utah, USA - Crystal Geyser metaG 2015-04 (SPAdes) (version 2) | ecosystem: Environmental > Aquatic > Deep subsurface >... | reverse complement strand
AATAATGGGATTAAAATTAGCAAAAACATTAAGTTGAGTATCTAAAGTATCACGAGTATTTAAATCGAAATGATAACGACCTGCCCAAAAAAAAGTCTTACCAGAATGATCCATTTGAAGACCTTCAAGATCTATATTTTTTGATTTAAATAACTCAATATCATCTTGATTAAAATCATTTCCTACAACGCCAACAAGACGAATTGGACTGGTAAAATAGGATGCAGACAAGGATATGTATGATGCAGAACCACCCAAAATTCGTGGCGCTGTTCCAAAAGGTGTTTCGAGGCTATCGTAAGCAACGGAACCAACTACAAGTGTACTCATGTAAAAATTTTATTTAATAATGGTTTATATTCATAAAAATACGGATACTTTAGTGCTTAAAAAATTTGAATCTTACATGAATAACTACCTGTTTCCTACATTAATTTTTCTTTTCTTTTCCTTAACGCATACGGTTTGGGCATCAGACTCCTTTAAACTTAACTTGTTTAGAAAATTTCCATCATTTAAATATTTCTACCGTTTTACCTATTCATTAGTATCAATCCTGATTTTAGGGTTTTGGTACAAAAGCATTCCCTCCGCTTATAATGTTTTCTTTAAACTTGATTCTCCGTATTCCTATGTTTTTAATCTTATTCAACTTATTGCAGTTCTTGGCCTTGTTCATGCAGTTTTAATCTCTTACCCACGAATTTTCATTGGCATTCATCAACTTTTTGACCGTAAAAATGATAATTATTTTCTTGATGAACCTATGCATAAAACCCAGTTACGCATTACCTCCATGTATAAATATGTTCGACACCCTATGTATTTTTGGTCAATCTGTTATGTCCTTTTTAATCCGATTTTGACAGACAGAAGTCTTTATATGCTAATCGTCTTTATTCTTTATTTTTATATTGGCTCGTTCCCAGAAGAAAAAAAACTTGAAGCACGCTTTGGTTCGCTTTATGTAAATTATAAAAAACAAGTTCCGAGACTTTTACCGAGTTTCATAAAGTCTTACAAATCTGAATAATTTCTATTTTCATAAGACTTTCTAACTATTATACGTTCTTGTTGTAAACCACCTATTTAAACCTAGAAACTAAACTATTTTCCCCCTTTTCAGGTTCTAAATTAATGAAATTCGAAAACAGTTTTTTTTATGAATCATTTTTGAGTGTACGTATAGGAGTAACTTTCTGAAAATAATCGGTGAATACAAACGATTTGAAAAACTATTACTTGAGAGTACTCCGAAAAGTAGTTTTTAGCAAGCTATTCGGCAAATTCGCAGGATTTGGAAGGGTGAAAACCGAAAGAATCGACTTTTTGGAGTGGACTATTACTTGAATAATTGACGTTTAGCTTGGTTTCAATAATCACAAATACATTCTTACGATTAAATCTAACTGCTTCAAAATTACTTTACCTCCCCTTTTTCCAAAACAATTGTACTCACACTTTTTTGATGTAAGGTTGCTCTCATAAACGTTTAATTTTGTTAATAAAGTAACACCTACTTCTTAACCCTATCTCAGCTTAAACTCTATTTTAATAAGCGCCAACTCCAGTAAGTAAGGCAGCAATTTGCTCATTTCCATTTTTTTGAGCAATCGAAAATGCGTTTTCACCTTTACTATTTTTAAAATTTGAATCGGCACCAGCTTGTAATAAAACCTCCACCATTTGTTTATTACTTGAAATCACAGCCTGCATTAGTGGCGTAGTTCCTTCACCATCAGAAGTATTTACCATTGCACCCATTTCAATAAGCATTGTAGCCATATGTATATTTCCGTTTTTTGCAGCTAAAAATAAAGCGGTTTCATTTGAATGATTTTTCAAATTCACATCTGCTCCTGCTTTTACTAAAGAACAAGCTGCATCATTATTCTTTTTTTTAGCTGCTAACAATAAGGCCGTATCACCATCTCGGTTTTGATCATTTATATTTACTCTTTTTTGGGCAAGAGCACTAATAATTTTAGGGTAATTATTTGAAGCAGCATACATCAATAAGGTGTAATCGTTGTTGTCTTTTAGATTTAATTCAGCCCCTTTCTGTACAAATTCATTAAATTTTTGCAAATTTCCTTCAAGAACAGCTATAACTATACTTGAATCAACGGTCTGAGCTGATAATGGTAATTGGCTTGAGACAAATAGTATTATAGATACGAAGAGCATCTTCATTTTAATAACCAGATTCTAGTAAATACGTTAATTTCAGTTCACAAAATTACACAGTAAATTCCTAAATGACAGACTTCATAACATATCTTTACAGACGTTTACGTAATCCACTTCCAGGTTTTAAGGCTCAACAAATAATGATGCCTAAAAATGATGGTTATGCTAATCATAGCCACAAAATTCCTGTAAATGCTATCCCTTGTTCTGTTTTACTAATTTTGCAAAATAAAAACTCAGTTCCTCATATTTTGTTAACTCTCCGAAGCGCAAATCTACGAAATCACACCAATCAAATTAGTTTTCCTGGTGGTAAACAAGATTTAAACGAAACTGCTGAAACCTGTGCTTTACGAGAGACAGAAGAAGAAATTGGATTAAAACGTGAAGATTTTTCCGTAATAGGGAGTTTAAGTCCTTTGTTTATGACTTATACTAATATGAGTATTACCCCATTTATTGCTTCTTACCCACAAAATTTAAACGCTGAATTTGTAATTAATCTTGATGAAGTTGATGAAACATTTTGGATTAGCCTTAACGATTTATGTAAAAAAGATGCTGTCCTTTTTGAATACAGAAAGTTAAGAATGGGAGAATTTGAAGTCCCTTACTGGAAGGTTCATAATCACGTTCCTCTTTGGGGAGCAACAGCTATGATTCTATCAGAATTAGTAGAATTATATTGCGATTATCTTGAAAGTGAGAATGTGACTTAAAAATGTCTTTGTTTTTAACATCTTACATTTACAAAGAAACGTGACTTTTTCATCATCATGTTCTAGATACTTTTTCGGGTACTCATTATTTGCATAAATGGCGTTCTCTCACCATTCTGCATTGAATTTGTACTTGTATCCGATGCAAATTTCACATCCTCAATTGAATAAAACGCCAAAGGATCTGTTTGTTGAATGATAGTTGTTACTATTGATGCTCGTTTACGTTTAGTAACTGTAAAAATAATCTGTTCAGGCCCATCTATGCCTTTTGCTTCTAATAATGTAGCCCTAAATCCTGCAGAAGTTAGATTTACCAATAACTTGTCTGATGCAGATTTTGTTATAATTCTGTAAACCTGAGTTCCTACTTTCAATTTTTGTTCAATAACAATCCCTAAATAATTCCCAGAAGCAAATCCACCAGCATAAGCCAAATAATTTGTCCATTCTGTCATATTTGAAATAATTTGCGCTACAATGGTAATCCAAATTAAAACTTCAAAAAATCCTAAAATAGCTGCTATAGCTTTCATGCCTCTGTTCACAAAAATTATGCGAACCGTTCCCAGTGAAACATCTAAAATGCGGGACAAAAAAACCAAAACTGGAACGTAAGCTTCTGGAAGTAAATCTGTTAACATTGTTTTTCCATCAAAATTACTTAAATCTTCAATCAAAAAAAAAGCTTGTTAATTATATTAACAAGCTTTTCATGTTCTATTGCGGAGAGAGAGGGATTCGAACCCTCGGAGCCCCTTATGAGGGCTCAACATCTTAGCAGGATGCCGCTTTCGACCACTCAGCCATCTCTCCCAGAATAGACAGCAAATATAATGCGGTTTGGCTTTATCTACAAGTACTCTTTTACATTAATTGAGATTTTAGCCTTCGTTCAAAATATATATTTGTGCCAAATTTCTTCCTTCTTGAGCATAATCTAATCCATAACCCAAGACAAATTCATTTTTAATCTGAAAACCAGCATAATCTATGTGAATATCATATTTCGTTGCTGCTGCTTTATGCAATAGAGAAATTACGGATACAGAAAGAGGTTGCTTTTCTTTCATTTTATTCACCATATAACTTAGCGATAGACCTGTATCAACAATATCTTCGACTAAAATGATGTGGCGCCCACCAACATTTGCATCTACTTCTTTTCGCTCTGTAATCTTACCTGATGATACTTTTTCATCTCCATAACTACTAAGTTTTATAAAATCAACTTCGCACGGAATAGAAATATGACGCATTAAATCGGCAAGAAAAATGAACGACCCGTTCAATATTCCAATTAAAATTGGCCGTTTATCTGCAAAATCACGGTTAATATCCTGACCAATTTCCGCTATGCGCTTGTCAAGTACTTCTTTACTGATATAGGTTTTAAAGCGTTCTCCGTTTACGGAAACTTCTTCAGGGAGATAAAACATAACACGAATTAAGTTAGGAGTGAAAAATGATTTCTTGATTATCTTCAAAAAGTACAAACAATCGGTTAAAGTCTTTTAGTAAAACATTGAATTTTACAAATTTACCGATTTAGGATTATTTTGTTTTTCAATTTGCCATGCTTGTAATGTGAAGAACTTCCTGTGTTTTCTCATCTACTTTAACAAAATCAGCGATTCTATTAAATAGTTCAAATCCTTTTGGGAAGCTAATGGCGATACACGTTTTGGAGCCATCTTCAATAACTACTACTTCATTTTTTTGATGGAGGTCTATTTTAGATTCAGTAATACTATCCGAAATGAGTTTAGAGCCTACATGCATTCCAAAAGGCCGAATGCGATCACCTTGTTGCCAATAACGGATTTTAACAGGAAAAATAATTTTTGCCAAGTCTAAAAAGAATTGATCTCTTCTGCTCAACCTATCAATTTCTGCTCGTGATATTACTTTGAAATCAAAGCCTAAACCTAAAAGCTGAACAGGTTCATTTTTTTTTATGGATTCGATTACAGCAAACTGCTCCAATGCCATCTCTTTTTTGAAAATTAAAATTTTTGCAGAAGATCGAAGCGCAAACAGATTTTTCCCAAGTTGAATCATTTTCCCTTTTTGTGTTGAAACAAGTTCAGAAACCTCATCTAAGGCAGAGGAACTTACCTTCCAATTTAATTCAATTAATTTCTTAAATAGTAGAGCTTTTATGATTCGATGTGAAAGTTTTCCCAAAAGAGGCACATGGATACAAATTTCGTTCGCTTCAACAAAAATTTCGTTCCTATATACTTTAGATAATTCTTGAATTAACTCAAATTCTAAGGTCGCTTTTTCAACTAAATGTTGATTCCAACCAGGAATGCGCTCATTCAATTCAGGTATTACATCGTTTCTTAACCAATTTCTTGTGAAATTTGATTCTGAATTTGATTGATCTTCCCGCCAATCAAAGCCCGATTCAAGTAAAGCTTTTCTAATTTCAGTTGAGCGAATTTTAGCAAAAGGCCTTAGTAATTGTGATTGAGTAGTATTTCGAGATAATATAGTTTCTGGTGATGAACCCCTAAGAGTTCGAAATAAGCTATTTTCGGAATAATCATCTAAATGGTGAGCTGTTACAATATAAGATGCTCTATATTGTTCTTTTATTTCTTGAAAAAACGAATATCGTAGTAATCTAGCTAATTCTTGAAAATTGCCTGATTCAGTAATTGTTCCATCTTTTACAAAAAAGGGTAAGTCGTATTTTTCAGCCCATTTCTTAACAAATTGTTCATCTTTGTCCGATTCTTTCCCCCTTTTTTTATAGTTAACATGCACCACAATCATTTTTTTTTTTATTTTTGCTAATACATGTAATAACGCCATACTATCAGCGCCTCCACTTACTCCAATAATCCACACATCATCTTTAGCGAACTCTATTTCATTTAAAGTAAGATAATCGGTAACTTTTTGTTTAAATGCGTTCCACTCGTAATTGCTCATGCTCAAACCATTTTTGTTCACCATTTTCATCTAAAATACCTAGTCGCCCATTTAAATCCACCCCTAAAAACCAGACTTTAGGGTATAATTGTTTTCCATCTATAGTTCGTAGATTAACGTACATTTCAAATCCAGCAAGTTTTGAATGAATTGCTGACAAAATAGCGGGGTCTTCATCTTCCCATAACTCAAACCAAATTGCAAATGTATTTAAAATTGAAGCGAGAAAAGACTCTCTAGCCGTTTTTACCTTTAATTCATTTACCAACGAAGTGGCTGACTCTTTGAGCTCATCAGTAAAATCCGATTGGTTTACATTAATCCCGAATCCTATAATCACTTTTTCGGCTCGATTTGCGACATATTGTGTTTCAACTAGAATTCCCGCTACTTTTTTCCCATTTATTAACACATCATTGGGCCATTTAATCTCTATTTGACTAGTGAAGTTAAGTTTCGACATGGCCTCTGCAATTGAAACTGCTTTTAATAAGCCAAGCAATTGCAGTCCATTATTTTTTTTGGGTTTAACTGCAATTGAACATAAAATATTTTCACCAGAATTGGCTACCCATTTTTTTTGTAACTGACCTCTTCCCCCCAATTGTTCATCAGCGATAAGTACTAAGGGTGTTTCTAAAAGTTGAGCTGGATAAAGCTTCAAATCTGAATTTGTTGATCCTGTTTTAGCTGTAAATTTTACTTGCCAGTCTGCGCAAGTTCCCTCTAACAAACTCTTAAATCGCTCAATTTCAAAAATAGTTTCGTCCATTTCAAAAGGTAAATGGCTTTTACTCTTTTTCAAAACAAAAAAGGCCGACAAATGCCAGCCTTACATAAAATAGTTATACTTAAATTATTCGCCTACTGATACAACAGAATCTTGTGTACCGAATTCATTTGCTACAGTTGAATCTGCAGCTTCATCGTTTTCCCAGACTGAACCATCAACAACATATTTGAATTTATAGTCTGTACTTGGTTTAAGGCTCACAGTAACTGAGTAAGTACTACCTTTTAATTTCATTTCTCCTTTTGCAGGATCCCATTCATTAAAGTCACCGGCAACTGCAACTGAAGTAGATACTTTTTCAGCAGGATAACTGAACGTTACTTTGCATGAAGTGCGTTTTGGAGTAAATTTTTTTGTAATCATAGATAGATTGGTTTATTTCGTATTAGGTTATGCAAATATACAACTTAATTAGTTTATACAAAATTTGCATTTTTATTAAATTAATATTAGCAATATTGCTATTATTCCTAATTTATTTAGTAAAATCTTTATCAATGCCTATTTTTATTAATATGAAAACGTTTCCATTCAGAACATTTTGAGAGATTTTCAAATTGTTATATTTTGTTAAATAATATTATATTATGTAATATTTTTAGTCTAACTTCACATCTCTACTGTTTATCGGAACAAGTCTATTTTTTTCTTCAACTTAATCAACAGCACTCAAATAATAGGGGGCTACTATTTCATGAACTTCTTCAACTGTATCGCAACTCAATAACTTATTGGCTAATTCTTCAGCTTCGGAAATAGAATATTGTAACAAGATTTGTTTTACCGACGGAATAGAATTTGGGGTCATACTTAATTCTGTAATTCCTAAACCTAACAATGTTAAAGCAAAAACAGGATCAGAAGCGGCTTCGCCACAAACAGATAGTGGAATATGTTTTTTCTCGGCAGCTACTTTCATCCATTTTATAGCACGTAGTACAGCAGGCTGAAATGAATCATATAAATTTGCCACAGCGGGATTCCCTCTGTCTGTTGCCATAATGTATTGGGTTAAATCGTTCGTTCCTATGCTAAAAAAGTCAACGTATTTTGAAAATTGATCACCTTGTACAATCAAACTTGGAACTTCAACCATTGCCCCTAACGAAATTTGCTGAAAAACTTCATCCTCATTCATCCCAATTTCTGAACGGATATCTAGATAAATTTGTTTGAAAGCAAACCATTCATCTAAAACAGCAAGCATTGGAACTAAAATTTTAATTCTTCCAGGATATTCTCTGGCTACTGTTAAAATTGCTCTCAATTGAGACTTCATTAAATCAGGATTAGCTAGAAGGAATCTAATTCCACGTTCTCCTAAAAAAGGATTTTGCTCAGGCTGCCTTCTTGCACTTAATTTGTCGCCACCTATATCAAATAAACGAATCGTGATGGGCCCTTCAGATTCGCTTACAATTTGTCTATAAAAATGGATTTGTCCTTTTTCTGAGATAGCTTCAACATCTGCAAGAAGCAACGATTCGGTTCTTAATAAGCCAATTCCATCGCATCGATAACGATTTACATTTTGAATTTCTTCTACAAATTCCAAATTTGCTCTAAGTGTAAAAGGTTCCCCACAACTTGTTAAGCAAGCTTTTTGAATATACAACTCTCGCAAAAGTTTTCTCTTCTGCTCTTTTTCCTCATGCTCTTTATACGATCTTATCGTTGAAAACTGAGGATTGATTATCACTTTGGAACCAATTGCATCTACAATTACACAATCTCCATCATGTACCAATCTTGTTATTGCTTTTAACCCAATAATCATCGGTAATTCCATAGCATGTGCTACTATTGTAGCATGAGAAGTTAGTCCACCTTGATTACACAAAATTGCTTTTACACCACTTTTATGCGCTAATAACACCTCGCTTGGCGTAACCCAATCAGATACTATAATCGCTGCGTCTTTTAAATCTGTTTGCTTCGTGTTTTGCTGAACAGCTCTGATTAAACGATCTCGAATCTCTTTTATATCGGGAAGTCTTTGAAGCATATAATCATTTCGAGAATGCTCTAATACTTCTAAAAATTGTTGAAATGCAGTCCAAAGTGCTTTGTCAGCCGCAAAAAGTTCATCCGCAATTTGACAATGAGTTTGTACGATGAGTTCAGGATCATCCAGAATTTGAAGCTGTGTTTCTATGATTAACTCGGCCTCTTCATTTTTTCTTTCTTTTGCAATTTCTCTAGTTAAATGAATTTCTTGCTTAACTCGTTCAACTGCAACCCGAAACTTTTCATACTCCTCTTCAATTTGAGATTCTGAAATTCGTATTTCTTGTAAATGAATATCCTGATGATTTATTAATTGTACCCTTCCTGTAGCAATCCCTTTTGAGGCTGTTATTCCTATAACTATATAATCTGTCCCTGGAACTATCATACTTTATTCACATTTCTTCTCCAAAACCAGTTTCGAATAATTTTTTTATAGCTTCAAAGGCTTGTTTTTCATCTTCGCCTTCTAGTTCAATACCTAATTCACAACCTTGCTCAGCTGCTAAAGTCATTACACCTAAAATGCTTTTCCCATTAATTTTATATCCATCTAAATGCATATAAAATTCTGATTTATAATGACTTGCAGTTTTAACAAGAGAGGATGCTGGGCGGGCATGTATGCCAGCTTTATTTAATACCTTTAGTGTTGTTTCTATCATAGTTAACTTCTTTCTGACCAATGATAGGATTCAACGTCTATTATTTCAAATCAAATTCGCAAGTAATTGAAGATTTTCCCTATTTTTTTGCAGATTTTAAGACAAAATTCAATATAAACAGATTAAAATAAAACTAATGTCCATTTCTAAAGATGATGTGGCTTACGTAGCCGACCTTTCTCGCTTAAGTGTTACCGAAATAGAAAAAGAAAATTTCGCTAAAGATATGAGTAAAATTCTTGAATATATGGAACTCCTTAATCAAGTTGACACTTCAACTATCAAACCGCTAGAACATGTTACTGAGTTAACAGCTCCTTTCAGAAAAGATGTTGCACTTCCTTCCCTAGATCATGATCTCGCTTTAAAAAATGCACCTGATGCCGATACTGATTATTTCCGAGTACCTAAAGTAATAGAATAAACTTTGGTTCAAAGCAGGCGTCAATTAAAAAAATGTATCCCTGTAAATTTGGCGATTATTCAACATGTTAATGCTCAAATACTGAAATAATCGACTTTTTTGTAACTTCATTTTTAAGCTTGCTCTTAAATTCAGTTTTCAGTAAAACAATCGGCGAATACACACATTTGAAAGATTGAGTGTACTCCGAAATGTAGTTTTTAGCTATATATTCGTCGAATTCGTAGGATTTGGATGGGTGTAAACCGAAAGAATCGACTTTTTGGAGTGGACTCTAGAATAATAACGTAGAATTGATTTTTTGTTTAGGCTAAAAGCTAATTTTTAGCCTAAATATCAGTTCTCTTTATTAAAACGAGGAATTAAGTCCCAAAAGGAATTTTCAGAAATATAATCAGCGATTTAATACAATTTGAATAAGTAAAATCCTACAAATTGGACTTTCTGAGTGGAACCAATGAATATGACCGTTATCTTACACATTACTTCTTTTCTAGTTAAATTATATAACTATTTCTATTTATTTATCAATTCTTCAATAATCTGATACTAATACCTATATAACTATCTAATTTTCAAATTATGAAAACAGCTCAAAATAGTTGGGCATGGTGGGATTCTCAATCTGCCATGGTAAAAAATCTAATTTCTCTTGCAATTCTTTTCATACTACCAATTTTCCTCTCCCCTGATACTATTCTTGGAGATAAAGAGTTCATGGCCAATGATATTGTTCAATGGCGTGGCGGTGCTGAATCCATTATTCAAGCAAGAGAAAAATATGGTTATGAGCCACTTTGGGCCGCAAATATGTATGGTGGAATGCCAGCTTATTTTATTTCCTATCAAATATCAGTAATAAATATTGATACGCTTGTTGCATACTCATTTTGGAGAATTTTTCCTGCCGCAACATTTTGGGTTGGCTTAATAGGTCTATTCTTTTTATTTCGATTTCTCAGGCTTAGTCATTTCGCTTCCCTATTTGGAGCAATCACCATAGCATTTACAACCTACATTCCAATCATAATTGGAGCTGGACATAATTCTAAATTTTATGCTTTTAACTTCATTCCTTGGTTATTTTTAGGCTTTTTCATGATTCTAAATGGTCGGAAAAAGTGGTTATTATCTATTGCCCTATTTTCACTTGCGCTTAGTCTTGAACTTCGTGCAGGACACCCGCAAGTAACCTATTATTTTGGAATCGTTTTGGCAATTGTGTGGTTAAATGACACCTTTACTCTTTTAAAAGAAAAAGCATACAACGCATTTCTTAAAAAATCAGGGATGTTTTTAGCTGCTGTTTTTATTGCCGTGCTTTCCGTTGTTCAGCCTTATTGGAGCAAATCGGAATTTACTCCTTTTTCAACTCGTGGAGGTTCAGTACTAACCGATTCGAAAGGACTCGATATTGATTATGCTTTTGCTTGGTCTCAAGGTTGGGGTGAATTAATGACCTTAATCATTCCAAATAGTTATGGTGGCGCTTCTGGTGATGGAGCCTATTGGGGACCAAAAGCATTTACAAGTGGCCCGCACTATTTTGGAGCATTAGCGGTCTTGTTTTTTGTATTTGGACTTGTTTTTTATAAAGGAAAATGGAAAATACCCTTCTTGGTTTCAGGAATCCTTACAATGCTTTTCTCATTAGGAAATAACTTTCTGTTATTAAATGAGTTGATGTATCATTATCTCCCCTACTTCTCAAAATTCAGAACTCCTGAAATGTGGTTAATCGCAACCGTTTTCAGCTTTGCCATAATTTCCGTTTTTGGTTTTCAAGAGGTTCTTAATCGTGGATTAGACGATAAAAAATGGTTATATGTAACGGGCGGAGTTTTAGGTTTTGGCTTAATCTTATCACTTGCTTCAACAAGTGTATTATCGTTTCAAAAAGATGGGGAAAAACAACAAATTGCTCAGCAAATTGCTAGTTCTAATCGTGTTTCAGTAAACGATCCGAGAGTTCAACAATCTGTAAATCAGGTTATAAAAAACCAATTATTGCCTGCTCGTGAAAAAGCGGCATCTAAAGATTCTTGGCGTTTTGTTATTCTCATTGTGATCGGTGGAGCTGTTTTATATCTAGTTTCAATCAAAAAACTAAATACTGGAATGGCAGGTTTAAGCTTAGTATTAGTTGCAGCATTTGATATGATTTCTGTTGGAACACGTTACATTCCGCATTATTCCAAAATTCCAACTGGATTTGACCAAGAGGCAAAAGTAAAACAACAACTTAATAGTTTAGATCTTTACATTAAAAACAATATGTTAGACTCTACAGGAGTTTGGCCGTATCGTAGTTTTCCAATTACAGCAAATCCGTTTAATAATGCGGCACCATCATTTTATTATCCAAGTATTGGTGGTTATACTGCGGTAAAAATCGGCGCCTTTCAAGATTTAATTGATGAAGCTTTATACAACAAAGAAGGCATGCCTAATGATAGGATATTAGCCATGTTGAATGTTAAATATCTTCCTATAAATCAAAATGCAAGTCTTCCAGGTTATAAAGTAGCCCATTCAGACGAAGCTGGAGTTGTTTTAGAATTAGAACAAACCTTGCCTAAAGCGTGGTTTGTGTTTGATGTTCATAAAGCAGAATCAGGAAAAGAAGCTTTAGATTATATCAAAAAAGATAATTTTGACCCGTGGAGTTCTTCAATTGCAGAAGGTATTGATGAAGAAATGGATTTCGATGTGGAAGACAATTCTGTTGCCACTGTTTCTAAGTACGAGCCTAGACTAATTGAAATTCAGACATCAAATGTACATGATGGTTTTATGGTTTTAAGTGAAATGTATTATCCCAAAGGTTGGACTGCAACTCTTGACGGGAAGGAGATTCCAATCTACCGCACTAATTTTGTCTTACGTGGAATGAAAATCCCTTCAGGAACCCATACTGTAAAATTAGAATTCAACCCCGCCTCGTACAAAATCGGTACCATTATTTCGTGGATTGGAACTGCAATGATTTGGCTTTTATTGATTGGTGCTTTTGTAATAGAAAGAAAACCCGAAGAAATTGAACATAGTTGATTTAGTAACCTCTTAACATTTATTTATTCGATTTTTTCGGTTTGCTCCATTAGAAATTCTCCGAACTCGTCGATTACTAAGCTGAAAACTACTTTACTGAATAAACTCATTCTTCATTCTTACAGAATTCTCTCAAAAAAATTCAATTACATTGAATTCGATATTCAACAATGAAAAACCATAAACGAGTATTAATTATTACCTACTATTGGCCACCTTCAGGTGGTTCAGGAGTACAACGATGGTTGAAGTTTAGTAAATATCTTCCTGAATATGGTTGGCAACCTGTTATTTACACACCATCCAATCCTGAAATACCCATTGCAGATACTAGTTTATATAACGACATTTCTCACGAAGCTGAAATTATTACTCAACCAATCTGGGAACCTTACACGTTTTATAAGCGCTTTCTAGGTTTGAAAAAATCCGATAGAATTCAAACGGGATTTTTATCTGAAAAAAAGAAAAATGGCTGGGCTGAAGATTTTGCCATTTGGATTCGTGGAAATCTTTTTATTCCTGATGCTCGTAAATTCTGGATAAATCCCTCTACTCGTTATTTAAGTGAATGGCTAAAAAATAATCCTGTTGATGCTATTGTTTCAACTGGCCCACCGCACTCAATGCACAGAATTGCTTTAGGCTTACGAAAACAATTTGACATTCCTTGGATTGCAGATTTTCGTGACCCTTGGACTCAAATTGATTTTTACGAGGACTTGAAATTAAGTAAATGGGCGGATGAACAGCATCACAAACAGGAAAAAGAAGTTCTCGAAACTGCCGATCATATTTTAGTTGTCGGTCCATCTATGAAAACAGACTTCGAAAAACTAACATCAAAACCGATTCATGTTATTACAAATGGTTACGATTCAAGTGATTTTGAAGGACTTCCAACACCAAAAGACACTCGATTTTCAATTGTTCATATCGGTTCAATGGTTCCAAGTAGAAATCCAATTGGCTTATTTAGAGCTTTATCAGAATTAAAAGACGAACATGCCGGTATCGAACGAGATTTATGTATTCGCTTAATTGGCTCAGTTGATCACAGTATATTCTCTGCTATTGAATCGCTAGATCTATCAGATTTTGTGGAAAAAATAGATTATTTACCACATAATGAAGTGGTTACAGAACAAACAAGAGCCGCTGTTTTGTTACTTGTTTTGAATAAATCATTCAGTGCTAAACGAATAGTTACCGGAAAAGTCTTTGAGTATTTAGCGGCAGAAAGACCCATTTTAGCTTTAGGTGATGAAGAAAGTGATGTTGCAGAAATTCTAGAACAAGCCGGTGTCGGTTGTGTAATTGATCATGATTCCGTTGAAAGAATAAAAGAACGAGTTATTGAATTGTATGAATCATGGAAATATCAAATAAACGATACGCCAATTGGCTCTTATACAAAATTCAGTCGAAAATCTTTAACTGGAGATTTAGTAGAGATATTGAATACGACATTGTAATTGGTTTTAAAGGTAACAACTCATTGTTACTACCATTTAATACTTTTACTTACTATATAACACAAATTTTAAATTGTAATTATTTTTTTTGAAATCATTGCCTAGAATGTTAAGTTTTTCTAACTTTTTTAACTCGAGTTACTTTTAAAATATTAATTAACATAAAAAACTGATGAAGAAAAAATATATCAATTCTGCAATCCTTATACTAGTAGCGTTATGGGGGGGTGCAAATCTATAACCTCGCCTGAAATGGTTATCCCAAAAGAACTACCGACTAAAGGTTCGAGTTCTCTACCAACAATAAATGGAATTAGCGCTGATTTGAGCTCATTTACTTTTAAAAAATCACATAAAGATGCTAATACAATAACTGACATAAGTATTGATAAAGAAGCTCTTACTAAGTTCGCTGAAGAACTTAGTTTAACCCTTTCATCTGAATATATTGCTGTTTTTGGTGTAGTAGACTCTACTGGACACGTTTTTAATTATTCGTATGCCCAATTAAATTTTGACGAAGACTTGTTATTTGACTTTAATGGAGCTAAAGAATTATTCATTTATGCTTTAGGAGACGCAGAAAACGGAGTTCAGAAAATTGCTTTTGCTTGGATTCCAAATGCCACAGAGGCTAAAGAAACATTTTCAGAATGGGTTTTCCCTCGATATAGAGGAAAAGTTGTTTATCCAAATTTTGACGATCCTAAAAATAAAAACTCCTATGATGTAAATTGTGAGTGGGTACAATCAGTACCAGATGGTTACGTCTATTTTGGTGATGGAATCGGTGATGCTAAATATTTTGCTCCAACTTATGATTATGAATGTTATTTTGATAATTTAGGAGGTGGTGATAATTCATCAACGCCTATAAACAACAATAATACTGGCGGCGGCGGAACGGTCACAAATTGGGATGATATTTTTGGAGATGATGAAGCTGATAGAGTTCATATTTTTGAAATTAGAAGAGTTCCATGTCCTGGTAATCCGATTAAATTCCCAAGAATTGCTGCTCAAAGTGTTAGTGGTATTAGCGGCGGTCGCTATGGAAATACAAGATCTGGAGGTACTCAATTTCATGGAGGTTTAGATATTCTTAATGAATTTAATAGTCCAATTTTTGCACCTGCTAATGGGAAAATTGTATCTACTGGATTCGATAGTGATTTAGGGAATTACGTAACACTTCAATTTTTACATTCGGACGGCTTTTATTATACGATGCAATTTGGACATTTACAAGCATCAGACAATATGTTGAACGGATCAATTGTAAAGGCTGGTGATGTAATTGGAGTACAAGGCAATAGTGGAAATTTAGCTGATGCTATTGATAAAGGTTATTGTGAAAGCCATTCTCACATTATTACTAGGAAACGAACAACTAGTTCATGGAATATTGAATCATTTAGTCTTACAAACCCTGAAGCAATTTTAACTACAAAATTTAATTCAAGCGGAACACCTACTGGTGAAACTGATTGTTAATAAAGGAAAAAATATGAAAAACTTACTTATAATTATTTTTCTAATGAGCTTATCTCAAATTTTAAATGCTCAAGTCAGAGATAATCTAGTAACACCTCTTGAGTATAATCAGATTTCATTCCAAGTAGCTACTATTCAGCAACTTTATGATTCTAAAGGCGATAAAGATAAAATTATATCTTATTTTGGTAGCCCATTAAGTCAAAAAAATGGAAACTTTAGGCTAAGTTTAACTTATCAGAATAACTTAATTGTAATTAATACTGAGCTTAAGAGAATAACTCGACTGGAGATTAATGATGCATCCTGGACTATAAAAATAAAGGGTAACATTTTTAAAGTGGGCGACTCACTTTCAAAATTTCAGCAACTATTTGGAAGTTCATTAAAAGTGATAGTCCCACCTAATAATCCTAATAAAAAATTTATTGGGTTTAGCTATTCTAATAATGATTTTGATTCAATTACGATTTACTTAAATCCACAAACAAATAAGGTTAAACAAATACTTTATTTTGTAATCCCTTAAATGAGTTCTTCTGAAATCCGAGAATTTAACTCTTATGTTAAAAACCAAAAAGGCAGCTCAAGGCTGCCTTTTTTTGTAATAATTACAATTACTTAATCACCCAAGTTTCATCACCGGTTAATAAATCTTGCAATGTTTTTTTGGATTTTGCTTTTGCAGTTGCAACTTGTGCATTAACTCCGTCTTCGTAACAAGGACGGTCAATTGCATACAAAACACCAAAAACACGTGGCATGTGATCATGTTCACCAGGACGGTCAAAAAATCTAGTTAAGATTAGCGCTTTTGTTAGATCTTTTTCATCGTGAATCCATAAATCATCCGCTGAGTAATCTGTATCTATCTCTACAATTTCAGGTGTTAAGCCATTTAATCGAATTCCTTTAGAATTATTTTCACCGAAAATTAATGGTTTACCATGTTCCACATAAATAGCTTCTCTTGGGCGAGATTTTTTATCCGTATAAGCCTCAAAAATACCATCGTTAAAAACCACACAGTTTTGATAGATTTCTAACAAACTCGTTCCTCTATGTTCATTAGAACGAAGAACCATTTGATTCATGTGTTTAGGATCACGATCCATAGTACGAGCAATAAAAGTCGCATCCGCACCTAAAGCAAGAGCTAAAGGATTAAAAGGATGATCAACAGAACCCATTGGAGTCGATTTTGAAACAAAACCTTGTGGGGATGTTGGTGAATATTGGCCTTTAGTTAAACCATAAATTTCATTATTAAACAATAATACATTTACATCTAAGTTTCTGCGTAACAAATGGATAAAATGATTTCCACCAATACTTAGTGAATCTCCATCACCGGTAATAATCCAAACATTTAGCTCAGGTCTTGTAATTTTTAATCCACTAGCAATGGCTGGAGCTCTACCGTGAATGGAGTGCATTCCAAACGTATTCATGTAATAAGGAAAACGAGAACTACAACCTATTCCTGAAACAAATGCAATTCGCTCTTTTGGGATTCCCAAACTAGGCATAGCATTTTGAACTTGTTTTAAAATGGTATAATCACCACAACCAGGACACCAACGAACATCCTGATCGCTAGAAAAATCTTTAGATTTATACTCTGGTGCTTCACGGTCTAAAGTTAACACATCTGAAAAACTGGAATTTGCCATTTCTGAATCCTATCCTTTTAAAATTGAATTAATTTTTTGTTTTACCTCACCAACGGTGAAAGGTAAACCTTTAATTTTGTTAAAACCTTCAGCTGGAATCAGGAATTGATCACGTATTAAACGAACCAACTGACCATTATTTAATTCAGGAACAATGACTTTGTCATACCCTTTTAACAAACTTTCCAGATTTTTTGGAAACGGTGCTAAGTATTTGATATGAATATGAGAAACATCCAAGCCTTCTTCACGAGCTTCATAAACAGCTGTTTTAATGGTTCCATAGGTTGAACCCCAAGTCACAAAAACTACTTTACCGTTTTCTACACCGTTATCAATATCCTGAAGTGGAATATAGTCTGCTACTTTATTTCTTTTTTCTTCACGAAGTTTAACCATGAATTCATGATTATCAGGATCGTATGAAATATTACCCGTTTCATGTTGTTTTTCAATTCCACCAATTCGGTGTTCTAAACCTTTTGTACCAGGAATGGCCCAAGGTCGAGATAGTTTCTCATCACGCTTGTAGGGTAAAAACTCAGGATCAGATTCTTCTCTAGCCTGATTATACTTTACTGTAATTGAATTTAATTCTTCCACGTTTGGAAATTTCCATGGTTCAGAACCATTTGCAATATAACCATCTGATAAAAACATAACGGGAATCATGTGTTCTAAAGCAATTCTACACGCTTCATATACCGTATCGAAACAATCTGCTGGAGATTTGGCAGCAAGAACTACTAAAGGCGCTTCGCCATTCCTTCCATATAAAGCTTGCAATAAATCGGACTGCTCTGTCTTAGTTGGCAAACCAGTTGAAGGGCCACCGCGTTGAACATTTACAATGACTAAAGGTAATTCCAACATGGTCGCTAAACCAATTGCCTCACCTTTTAGCGCAATACCAGGACCTGATGAACCTGTAACACCAAGGCTTCCTCCAAAAGAAGCTCCTATTGATGAGGCGATAGCTGCAATTTCATCTTCTGCCTGAAACGTTCTGATATTAAATGACTTATATTTTGCTAAACCATGAAGAATATCTGATGCAGGAGTTATTGGATAGGATCCATAGAACATTGGAATTTGAGAAATATCTGCTGCGGCAACTAAACCAAGTACAGCTGCTTCATTTCCTGTAATATTTCTATAAACTCCTTTTTCAAGATCTGCTTGTTTTACTTCAAAACGAGAAGTAAAAATTTCGGTTGCTTCACCAAAAGTATAACCATCATTTAAAATTTTAATATTTGCAGCTGCAACTTCTGGTGATTTTTTACCAAATTTAGAATTGATGAATTGAATTGTTGGGTCTAATGGACGAGAATACAACCAGTATAAAACACCCAAAACAAACATGTTTTTACTTCTGTCAATATCTTTGAAAGACAATCCACTATCCTTCAAAGACTCAGAAACCATTCTATTCACATCTATCTTGATAAGACGATAGCCTTGTAAACTATTATCTTCCAATGGATTAGCTGAATATTTTGCTAAAGCTAAATTCTTTTTATCAAATCCTGCTATATTGGCAATAATTAATCCGCCTTTTTTTAAATTCTTGATATTTGCTTTTAAAGCTGCTGAATTCATAGCAACTAACACATCCGCTTCATCGCCAGGAGTATAGATCGGCTTCGAACCAAAATTAATTTGAAATGCTGATACACCGGCAACTGTTCCTGCAGGAGCGCGAATTTCAGCCGGAAAATCTGGAAATGTACTCAGGTCGTTACCCATTAATGCTGTAGTGTTTGTGAACTGTGACCCGGTTAATTGCATACCATCACCGGAATCGCCAGCAAAACGAATCGTTACTTCGCCAATTGGCTGACTTGGAAGTCGCATAAATGTCTATAAATAAAGGTTATTTGAAAATGGTGTACACGAATTCGTAGAATAGTCTATGATATAAGAATTAATCCTTGAAATCTCGTATAAAGCGCCGTTATTTACTTTAATTAGTAATAGTGAAACATATAATATGTCTGATTGAATATCAATGAAGAATTTTAAAAAAAGACTTTGTATTCTGAAATACAATTCGTTTTTCTCTGATGTTGATAGTTGACAATAGCAAAAAATTGATACATTTTAGCACCAACTATCTCAAACAGAATTAAGGATTATGAAACATCTACTTTTAGAACTTTGCCTTTTTGCCTTTTTAGCACATTCAACTTTTGCACAAACCGTTGACTCACTAATGATGGAAGGTATTGAATTAAGAAAACAATATAAAGACTCAGAAGCGTTAGCGATTTTTGAACAAGTTTTATCTAATCAACCTGATAATTATGAAGCTCTTTGGAGTGCATCATTAATGTCGGCATGGATTGGGAATAGAGAAGATAATAAAGACCAAAAAAAACTTTTCTTTAACGCATCCAAAGACTATGCTGTAAAAGCAATGAATATAGATAGTGCTGCATATTTCTCGAATTATGTAATGGCTGTTGCAATTGGTCGTATGGCTCTCATCTCTTCAACTAGAGAACGAGTCGGTTCTGCAAAAATAATTAAATTCTACGCCGATAAAGCCATTTTAGCTGATTCAACCGAACCAGGTGGTTGGGGATTACTAGGTCGTTGGCATCACAAATTACTCGTATTGAACTTCGCTGAACGAGCAGCTGCAAAACTGTTATTTGGAGGCTTACCTGAGGGTGCTTCTAAAGAAAAAGCGTTATATAGTTTTAGAAAAGCCATTGAAATAAAACCAAATTTCATTCTTTATAAAAGAGATTATGCAAAAGCTTTGTACGATTTTGGGTTTGAGAAAGAAGCAAGTAGTATGGCAAAAGAAGTAATTGCTATGCCATCACTAACTCGCGATGATGATAAGTACAAAAAAGAAATGAAAGAGTACCTTTAATGCTAAACAAATATAAAATCCCATTACCTCTAAACGGGATTGTACATTTTTAAAAATTGTATTGGAAAATTTTGTGAATCAGAATCATTTAAAATAATAAAGCCGAATCAGGGAACAGTTCTGATTCGGCTTATGTACTTGTAATTGCTTACAAGTTGTTTTTAGGGTAATGCATTTTGATGATGGTTGTATTTCTATTTGTTTATTAGCCAGCTACATATTTAAGAAAGAGATTAATTTCAATGTGACCATAAGCTTTCGCAAAATCAATTGCTTGTAAACCTATTGTATTGGTAAGTTCTATATCTGCCCCTTTTTGAGCCAAGAATTTTACAGCTTTCGTGTGTCCATATTTTGTTGCAAACATTAATGCAGTTGCTCCGCTATTATTTTGTGCATCTAAATCTGCCGATGCTTCAACGAGTGCATAAATTGCTTCAAAATTTCCAACTTTTGCTGCTAACATTAGTGGGGTGAAACCCGCTTCGTCTTTTACATTTACATCTGCACCAGCTTTTATAAAGTAACTGATTACTTTAAAATCGCCTTTTTTTGCGGCTTCTAACAATGCGTTAGTTGTTTTGTTTCCCGCGAATGCACTTGAAACAGATAAGAATAATGTAAGTATTAATAAAGTTATGGTTGATTTAGTTTTCATGTGATGACTCCTGGATATGGATGAACTTAGGTTGATTATGTTGTTTGTTAGGGTACGCCCTACGCACACAAAATTTAATTCGTTTTGTTAATGTGATAAGTAGGACTAAAACTTTGATAATCCGATATGATTATAGAAGATTTGCTTTTCTAGTTTGTTTAAACAAGCTTAAAGAAGATGCCTATTTCCTATTATTTAATGCTTAAGTTCATTGGAGAAACTATTATTCCACTTTTTTAAATCATGTATTGATCTAAATTTTTGTAACATACATTGTTATCTATTGATTGTAAACTTCCTTAAACCACCCTTTTTATTTAATTTTTAAATTTGACAACTTAAATCAATGTAATACTTTACTTTTCAATTGAATACTTAGTTTAATAGTATCAAATATGAGCGTACGTAGAAAAGTAGTTTATAGCAATAGCATTTTCGAATTCGTAGGATTTGGAAGGGTGTTAACCGAAAGAATCGACTTTGGAGTGGACTCAAATATAGAATTGTGAGAAAATTTAGAACACGGCTACTATAAAAAAAGAAGAGATGAACGGGTCAGGTCCATCTCCTATTTTGGGGTTATGTGCATTACTATTTAATGCACACTCTCTTTAGGGTTACAATATCGTTGAATTTTGATTAGTCTTTAAAAGATTATCTTGAATTTTTAAATCTTATCAAAAGTAAAGCTTTTATAAGAACTTTGCAAGTGAAAATTCAAATTTTCTAAAAAATATTAACCAATCTGAAATGATTTATCGAAAATAGAAAATTCATTTTACACACTTACCTATATCAGTAAGATATAAAAGACTTGAAAAGGATTCAAGTAAATAAAAAATTATTAATATTTCTTTTATTTTGCTTTTCATTAATCATTGTTCAATCTTCACATCACCATAGGTAATTAGTCGATCATTAATGTCGTAAAACAATAACCTATGCAGACCCTGAGCACCTGAGATTGTTCCTGCATACGCAAATAAGCTGGGATCTAATTGAACTGAGATTAAACCTGTCGGTAATACATCATTAGAATTTCTGTAAACTTGACTCAAACTTCTATCTTGCCTTAACACATAACAAACTAAACCTGAAACAGATTCAATTCCTGAAACCAGAAATTCTACTGTAATATATTGTACCACTGTTGGATTCGGATAAGCTGGTCTAAAAACTTCAACAACATTTAAATAGAAAGGACTCACTCTCCAATCATCTTTGTCCTCTGAAATTATTTCGCCAGCATTATTCGTTTCTGTAAATGATTCAGGAGTTTTGAAAGCATCTTTTTCAAAACTGATTTGTTCATCTGAATTTATACAAGCACTAATTATCCATATTAAGACTAAAAGAATAAAATAATTCCGAATCATATTAACATTTAAGGTCGAGCGTTTAAAAAATGCATTCACGAATTTAACGAAATTGTTACTTATCAATTCAGTAAATTGAGTAAAAAAATTTTCCAAACCGAATTGCGACTTAACAATGACAGTAAAAATTTACGGTATCAAAAATTGTGATACCATGAAGAAAGCCTTTAATTGGCTTAAAGAGCATAATATTGAATTTACTTTTATCAATCTTAAAGAGACTCCAATTGAAATAACAGAAATAGAGCGATTAGCTTATTATGTTGGTCTCGATACATTGGTAAATCGCAAAGGTACAACGTGGAAAAATCTAAATTTAAAAAATAAAGAGCTTAAAGATGAAGATCTCATTCTACTTACATTTGAAAACCAAAGTATGATTAAAAGACCAGTTCTCGAAGTTGATGGAGCCATTTTGGTAGGTTTTGATTCTGATGCATACGAGGCTTTCTTTGAAGATTAGAATCAACTTACTATTCGTATTTTTTTTAGTTGTATTTCCGAATTTAGGAAATTGTCAGATTGATGACAGTACTGATGTTAATGCGTTGAACTATAAATTACTTCATTGCAAAGAAACATTTCGATATGAAGTTCATTATGGGCCATTTCTTTTAGGTCATGTAGATATTAGTGAGATTAGAGATACTGTTTATAAAGGTGAACCATCTTTTCAGTACAAAATGATTATGCATTCCAATCCAAAGCTTTGGTTTATTGGAAATAAGGAAGAACATCATTTTGCCGTTTTTCGCCCCTATCAAAATAAAAGTTATGGATTATTTTTTTGGTCTGATGATATTGATTCAAAAGTACTTGAAGAAGTAAAAATTGCTACTGATTATAAAAAAAATATTACCGTAACCGAGTTTAGAGATAAATATCAGAACTACAAAAAAAAAGTTATTCCATTAACTCCGTATGCATTAGTTGGTCCCGATATTTTTCTTTTTACTCGTTTTTTTGCAGGTAAAGATACTTTAGTTGAAAGTCCAATTTATGTAGATTCACTAACTGAAACTATTTCATTGGACTATAAATCAAACCAAGAGAAACGATTTTACTCAGCTTTTAAAGACTCAATCGAAGCAACTCGAATGTACGGAGATGCCCCTTTTGAAGGACCATTTGGTTTCAGAGGAAAATTTGTGTCATGGTTTGGCTCTGATGACTACAGAATACCTCTTGAGGCACATGCAGATGTCTGGATAGGATTTGTGAAAATAAAGCTAGTTTCCTACCAACGAGTTGAAGAAGTTACTCAATTAGAATAGATATATACTTTTTATGGATTCATTAAAAATCAAACGCTTAGTACATGCTACCGATTTAACCTTGCCATTTTATGCTACACCTGATTCTGCAGGAATGGATGTTCAGGCTGCGGTAGAAACTTCAATTGTATTAGAACCTGGAGAGCGAGATCTAATTCCAACAGGTTTAATCGCAGAAATTCCAAGAGGGTTTGAAATTCAAGTTCGACCTAGAAGTGGGTTAGCGCTAAAACATGGAATTAGTTTAGTTAATAGTCCTGGCACTATCGATTCTGATTACAGAGGCGAAATTAAAATCATCATGATTAATCACGGTAATGAATCTTTTACGATTAAACGAGGTGAGCGAATCGCACAATTAATCGTTGCACCTGTTGTTCAGCTCCCTATTGTTGAAGTAATTGATGTTAGTGATACCGAGCGTGGAATTGGAGGATTTGGAAGTACTGGAGTCTAAAAGTCTAAACAGCTACTTTTTCAAATTGAACCATATCATCTCCACAAATTGTTCTTAATTCTGATATAAAATCTTCATTAGGATCAATTACATATTTACGCACATTCATTCGAATTGGGCGTTCGATGGTAGGAGTAGATATATCAAGAGAAACAGGAACTTTACCTTTATTCTCCTTCATTAAACTTGTGATATATTCTAAATCCATCAAAGAGATTTCATCTGTTTTTATTTTTAGACGCAAACGTATTTTACCGATATTATTATCGCGCAAGGAATCTAATCGCTCAACAGTATTAACATAAAACCGTTGATTCCCATCTCTTACGGCTACTTTTACGTTTAGAAGAAGCAGATTATCCTCTACTAATAAATGCTGATAGCTATCAAATAATTTATTGAAAAAGCCGAGTTCTATAGAATCATTATCATCTTCTAGAGTTACAAAGGCATAATCTTTACCTTTTTGAGTTTTATTTCTGCGAACTAAGGTTACAATTCCTGCAACGGTAATTTCCATTCCGTCTTCCAATTTAGACAACACTTCTTTATTCAAAGTATGTGAAGTAAATAATTTGATATCGTCTTTATAACGATCCAATGGATGTGCGCTCAGATAGAAACCAATTAATTCGCGCTCGCGTTTTAGTCGCTGTAAATTTGTCCAAGGACTGACTTCTCTCAATTTCGGTTCTTGCATAACCGAACCGTTTGAATTTCCACCGAATAAAGAAGCTTGTGACATTGCTTTTTCATGCTGAACTCGTTGAGAATAGTTCATAATGTCATCCAAACTTTCCATTAACTGAGCTCTATTCATGTGCATTTTATCGAAAGCACCGGCTTGAATTAAGGATTCTATAGTTTTACGATTCATTGCACGAAGATCATTTCTTGAAACACACTCGTAAATACTCTTGAATTTTCCATTTTTTGTTCGCTCTTCAACTAAGCTTTCAACTGCATTTGCTCCAACGCCTTTGATAGCAACTAAACCATATTGAATTCTTCCATCAACGGCTGTGAATTCTGCATCTCCTGTATTGACTGATGGAGCATCCACAGCGATTCCCATTCTTCTTGCTTCTTCCATAAAGAAAGAGACTTTTTTGATATCGCCCATATTATGCGTTAAGATTGCTGAAAGATATTCAGCTGGATAATGCGCTTTTAAATATCCTGTTTGATAAGCAACAAAAGCATAACAAGTTGAATGAGACTTATTAAATGCGTAAGAAGCAAATGCTTCCCAATCCGTCCAAATTTTCTCTAATTTAGCTGCGGGATGACCTTTTTCTGAGGCTTGTTTAATGAACATTGGCTTTAATTTATCCAATGTTTTTCGGTCTTTTTTACCCATTGCTTTACGCAATACATCGGCATCCCCTTTTGTAAAACCTGCCAACTTTTGAGATAATAACATCACCTGTTCCTGATACACTGTAATACCATAGGTATCACTTAAGTATTCTTCCATTTCAGGTAAATCGTAACTTATATCTTCCCTTCCATGTTTTCTGTTAATAAAGTTGGGAATATAGGCGATCGGACCCGGACGATATAAAGCATTCATCGCAATCAAGTCTTCGAATTTATTTGGTTTTAAATCACGCAAATATTTCTGCATCCCAGGACTCTCAAACTGAAACGTACCGTTCGTTTCACCTCGCTGATACAATTCAAACGTTTTTTGATCATCTAATGGAATGTAATCAATGTCAATTTCGACTCCATGGTTTTTCTTGATGAGTTTAAGTGCTGTTTTTAAAATTGTTAGGGTTTTAAGACCCAAAAAGTCCATTTTAATTACACCAGCATTTTCAATTACTTTCCCGTCGAATTGAGTAATTAATAAATCGATATCTTTGGTTGTAGCAACTGGCAAAATATTGGTTAAATCATCAGGTGCAATAATAATTCCAGCGGCATGAATTCCAGTTCCACGAACAGAACCTTCTAAAATCTCAGCTTCTTTTAAAATGGTTGAGCGAGGATCTGTATCATCATCATAAATGGCGCGTATTTCTTTAATGTGTGAAATCTCTTCGTCACGAACGCCTTCTTTTTCGGTAAGTGATTTTGTTGGATTACCCGATTTTTTATCCTGATCAGTTATTGGAGCGTGCAATACACGTCGCAAACTAATTCCAGGTTTTTCTGGAACAAGTTTAGCCAAAGCATTTGATTCCGAAAGAGGTAAATCAATAACACGGGCAACGTCTTTAATACTCATTTTAGCTGCCATTGTGCCATAGGTAACAATATGCGCTACTTGATTTTTCCCATATTTCTTAACTACATAATCAATTACTTTTTGGCGACCTTCATCATCAAAATCGGTATCAATATCAGGCATTGATTTTCTGTCTGGATTTAAGAATCTCTCAAACAGTAAACCATATTTCAGGGGATCTATATTGGTAATACCAATACAATAAGCAACTACACTACCTGCGGCAGAACCACGACCTGGGCCAACAAAAACGCCTAACTCTCTACTAGCTTGAATAAAATCAGACACAATAAGGAAGTAACCAGCAAAACCCATAGTTCGAATAGTATGTAATTCAAAACTAATTCGTTCCTCAATTTCTGGTGTTATTGTACTATAACGAGAACGAGCGCCTTCCCATGTTAAATGAAATAGATAATCATCTTGAGTTAAAAAATTTTGTGGAATTACATAATTCGGTAATAAAATATCACGCTGAAGTTTTAGTGTGTTTACCTTATCAACAATTTCATTCGTATTGTCTAAAGCTTGAGGTAAATCACCAAAAGTATGCGCCATTTGCTCGGTAGTTTTAAAGAAAAACTGATCATTGGGGAATTTAAATCTTCGATTTTTAATTTGAAGTTCATCATTTACAAAATCATCAAACCCAGGAGTACTTTGCTTTTCACCCGTATTTATACATAATAAAATGTCGTGAGCATTCGCATCTTGTTGATCAACGTAATGAGAATCGTTACTTGCAATTATTTTAACGTTATATTTTTGAGCGAATTTTAATAAGGTATGATTTACGGTTTCCTGTTCACCTATTCCATGGCGTTGAATTTCAATATAATAGTCTTCGCCAAAGAGATCTAACCACCATTTAAACTCTTTTTCTGCTGCTGCTTCTCCTTTGTTTAAAATCGTTTGAGGAACTAAAGCACCAAGACAACAGGTTGTTGCAATTAAGCCTTCATGATATTGTAGAACGAGCTCTTTATCAATTCTTGGGTATTTTGAATACAAACCTTCTATGTACCCTAATGAAGTTAATTTTACTAAGTTTTTATACCCAATCTCGTTTTTAGCTAAAAATAATTGGTGATGCCTTGGGTCTTTATCTTCTTTTGAAAAGCTTTTTCTGTGTCTGTCTGCGGTTATATAGAACTCACAACCAACAATTGGTTTAACTAAGGGTTCACCTTTATCATTTTTATGTTTATAAGCCTGAGCAACAAACTCAAAAGCCCCAAACATATTTCCGTGATCGGTGATTGCCAAAGCAGGCATTTTGTCATTTATTGCCTTTTGATACAATTTTGGAATTGAGGCGGCACCGTCTAACAGAGAATATTGAGTATGAGTATGTAGGTGAGAAAATTGCATAATTGATTAACGACAGAGGTATGGGCATTCGGTTGGGAAAGAAATTTTTCCCAAGTTTGACACAAGTTTGTTGCTAAATATACAGTCTTGAGCCAACTCAATGGAGTTCTTTTTTGATTTTTTTAAAAGAAATTTATTTGATTATGAAATTTATACTTGAGCATAATTTCAATAATATCAGATAGATATAATTTTTACTTTTTTGAAGTTTTATTCTTTTCACGCTTTTGCTAAGTCTCTTTGGTCTTTATTAGTCTTTGATTGATAATTGCTTAGCTTTTATTTTTTATTCGAACTGTTCATTTTTATACAACTAGTTTTTTGTATTGAAGATCTCTCCACTTATATGTTAAAAATAGAATTTAATAGTCAAGGTATTTACCTTTCTGTGTGAGAACCATCCCTCCACTGGAATTCGATTCCGCATCGAAGTTTGTTCCCGCAGTTAGGTTGAGTTTGTGGTATAACTTGGTGCTAAGACACCGCGTATTGATAAGAATAAACGATGCCTGACATTCTATAACATAAAG
>Ga0210012_1001034_pt1 | contig 28618 bp, 24 predicted proteins | sample CryGeymeta201504_FD_183974 | JGI IMG/M metagenome (GOLD analysis project Ga0210012, IMG submission 183974) | Groundwater microbial communities from Crystal Geyser aquifers in Utah, USA - Crystal Geyser metaG 2015-04 (SPAdes) (version 2) | ecosystem: Environmental > Aquatic > Deep subsurface >... | reverse complement strand
CTTTTAAAAAAGCTCCATAAGATTTATATAGATGTAGCCGCCACATATACACAGATTATTACACAAGAATACGATCTACTTTGTAAGTAGGTTATTATAGCAGTCAATTTATTAAGAATTAATTTATTAAGAATTCAGAATGAACAAAAAAATTTTAGCGTTTTCCGTTATTTCACTCATTTCACTCTTTTGTCTGCTCTTTTTGTATTTTTATTCACTTGAAAATGCAAAATATTACTGGGACGTTGATGATGGCTCGGGAAACATATATGCGCCTGATGAATATCTGGCAGATAACCCTGAAAAATTTAAAGGAAAAGATATGTATTGCGTAGGATATGTGGAATTAAAAGACGGTAAAATTTTTATTCCTTATTCAAGCATATTTCCGACAAAGGAAAAAATAAAAACCGACATTGTAAATCCGGAAAAATTTCATCTTGAAAACGGAAAATGTTACGGGTTTAAGGCAAGAATAACTGATATTAAAACAGAAGATGATGTCAAAGTAGTAGAAATTTATGTGATTGAAAAATTTCAGCCACTAATTGATATGCCCTGGACAATATTTGAAATTTTATTCAATGTTCCCGCTGTCCTCATTATGATCTATCTGCTGTTAAAATTAAAGCTCAATTTCAGAAAAATTCTGATTGAAGCAAAATCATAAAAATTTAAAAATGCCTGCTATTTTAATTCATCTCGCTTTCGGATATATTTTGTATTGGCTTTTTTCCTTTAAATTTAGAAAACTGAAGGATAATTATTTTTTATTCTTATTCCTGCTTGGTTCTTTAATTCCGGATATAAAATATTTTGTTGCGTGGCTGACTTATCTAATTTTCGGAAGTGAAAATTTTGTGGTTTTTTCATCTCTTGCGGTTACGCACCAGATTTTTGGTTCCTTCCTTGTTTCGTTATTACTGGCGGCAACTTTATTCAGGAATAAATTTAAAATTTCACTTGTAATTTTAACGGTTGGATTTTTGGGACATTTCTTTCTTGATATTTCCCAGTATCCCTTTGCGAGCATTGGTCATATGCAATTGTTTTATCCTTTTTCGGCCCAGATTTTTTACATAAATTTTGGATTTATCAACGGGATTCAGGTCTTTAAGGTTTTTCAGTATCTGGTTTTAATTGTTGCAATAATTTTATTTATTTCATCGTTTATTAGAGATAAAACACGAAATAACCACAACCAATGTTGATTTTATGTAACTACTCGGGGGGTAGGAAATTTACCAGCGATTTTCAAAACGCAAAGTTTTGAAAATATGAGAGCGAAGCGAACTTATTTTAAAATCTCAAAGATTTTAAAATATCCGAACGAAGTGAGCGTATTTTCAAAACGCAAAGTTTTGAAAATATACTGAAACCTTCGGTTTCAATCTTTAAAAAATCTGTGGGATTTTTTAAATACTGAAAATCTTTGGGATTTTCAATCTTTAAAAATCTTTGGGATTTTTAAATACTAAAACCTTCGGTTTCAATCTTTAAAAAATCTGTGGGATTTTTTAAATACTGAAAATCTACAAGATTTTTCAATCTTTAAAAATTTACGGAATTTTTAAATGAGAGCGAAGCGAACCCATTTTCAAACTTGTTTGAAAATACACGATTTTTGAAATCATAAAGATTTCAAAAAGACACTAACAAAGTGAGTGGAACGAAGTGAGCGTAACAATCAAAAATTTACCTATAATTTTTTATGGTGGGTGAATAGTTACCTTATTTTTATTTAAATAATTTAAGTATAGGTGAGTAGTTACGATTTTATTTCATAACAGCGGTTGTTGTGAAATAAATTTTGCCATTAGATTTATCTGTTTTTCGAACTTGCTCAATAAGTAGTGGTAAACTACCATTATATTCACATAAAATAAGAGTGAATTACTGCCCAATATTGAGCAAATACTGTTTTTCAATACCTAATCTTAATTATTATTCTTAATTATTACACTTATTTTGTTTATAAAAAATGCGTTCGTGCGAATTTTCAGATGTACTCCTTATAAGAACCCTCATTGAAATAAAGAAAAATCAATCAGTCGGAAGAAAACGATTAAGCGACAAAATCGGAATTAGCGAAGGAAGTATGAGAGCCCTTCTGAATCATTTAAAACAGAAAGAAGTGCTTACCGCAACAAATATGGGACATTCCATTACTCCAAAGGGAAATGAAATAGCTGCTCAATTTTTAAAATTTTGCTCGTTTCCGTTTAAAATTTCCCTTCCTGATATGACCAAAAACAAGTGCATCGGAATAATACTGAAGGGTGCGTCCGAAAAAATAAAAAATGGAATTGAAGAAAGAGATACAGCAATCAGGGAAGGATGCAATGGAGCATACATTCTTTTATATGCATACAATGGATTTAAATTTCCATCAGTAAACACAAGCATCTTTGACTATCCTGTTTCTCATGAATTTTTAAACAACATGGCAAGACAGGAATGCCTGAAAGAAAAAGATGTAGCAGTTATATGTTTTGCAGATGATTTTATAAAGGCAGAAAACGGAGTTATAAAAATTTCATTAAATATACAAAATTTTAAGTTGGAAATTTAATTTTTAATTAATTTTAAATTTTATTCATTAATTTAAATTTTATTCATTAATTTAAATTTTATCCGCTGTTTATTTTTTTAAAATGATGGAAAAAAAGGAATTTAAAAGGAGCAAAGCAAAAGAAAAGGCAGAAAAGAGAAAAAAGATGTTGTTAATAATTGGTGCATTTGTAGTTGCCATAACAATGGTCTTGTCTGGATTGACCATGAGGGAAAATCTTAATCCGCAGCCAGCACATCAGCAAAATCCCGTAGATGTCTTTTCGGACTTTAATTTAAAGGCAGAAGATGTAACCTTTTATGTTGAAAATTTTTCAGATGAATTTGTTTTTATCACAAATATCGGTTTTGCCTGGGATAATCTGAACTACATAAAAAATATGTCTATAAAAGGCGTACAAAAAATTGAAATAACATACATTGAGAAAAAGTATTATGTGTTCAGATTTAAATTAAACGCGAGTGACTCCACAAAGGAAGATGCATCCAGTGACATATCCAGTGACATATCTAGTGACATATCTAGTGACATATTCTATAATCTTGGAGTTATGCTTAACATAGAGAATAAAGAGAACCTGCTGGGAGTGTATGATGGTTATGGATACGGAATTGCAAAAAGATTCAAAATATTTGCTCCGATATCTACACAAACGGGTGATTTTGTTACCGGAGCATGGTATGTAATGAAAACGAACACAACAACAGAGGATGTCGGGCTTGTATCAAAAATTGTTGAAAAATGTGATAATATGTCTGCTGTTGTTAACAACATAACTAAGGTAAATGTTGAAGGTGCAAATTATGATGCAAAAATTTTAGAGAAATTAAATATAAAAGCAAACAGTATAAAGACAGAAAACCCAAAGGTTGAATTAAATAATAATTCCATAAATAATTCCATAAATAATTCCATAAATAATTTGCTTCTGAAAAATTTAATGAACAAATATTCTCATAACATAATAAGCGATAATATTTCCAATGTTTCAACCATAAATTTTGCCGACTTTGTAATAAAGGTGAAAAATTTAAATGCCAGCAACGCAACCCTGGAAATCATTTCGTTTGAGTTCAATTCAACAAAGGAGGAAATGGAAAAAATATTAAATGATGATGCCTTAACAGGCACAAAAATAAAATACAATATCAATCCGGGAAAGATAACCTTTGAAATAGACGCCAATGTCTGGAACAGTGAAATTTATGAAAAGATAAAGAAAAATTTAGCAAATTTAACAATAAAAAAGCAGGGAACGGTAAGCATAGAGGAATCGTGTGTGAATGCTCAAAAACTAATAGTCATTCCTGAAAACACAAGATTCAGTGCAGTTGTAAATTTAAAGAGAAATATTAATGATACAATAAATGTAAATGTAAATTTATATACAATGACTGGGGGCAGGGAAGACAGATATATTCCTTATCGGGCGGTTGATTTGGAGTTATAAAACAGAACATTATCCCCTCAATAAAACGCGACAAATTAAATTATCAATTCCATACATACTTTACGGGTGAAAAATCACCTCATTACAAAATGTCTATGTTCAAACATTTGTAATACATGAACGGAGTGAGCGGACTCCGTTCGGAGATTTTAAACATGTCTAAAAAATAACTTTTTACATTTTATACCTGCTCTTGCTCCTGTATTTTAAAAACTTCTGGTTTTTAAAATACACCCACTTTGTTCATATCTTTTAAAATCTGCATAATTTTAAAATACACCAAAAATTTGAATTTTGAGAATATACCCAGAACAATTATTTAAGGCAGTAAATAGAGAAAATAATTAAATATAAATATCAAAAGTTTCCCATTTCAGTTTACTCCATTAACAAATCACCTCGCTGTTGTTCGGAGATTTAAAATTTCTAATGAAATTTAAAATAAGATTGAAAATCTGTTGATTTTAAAATTGTGAAAATATTTCCTAAAACCAGGATTTAAATCTTTTGTATAAATTCTTGAGATTATTTATAGGTTTAATCTTAATAATTTAATGAGTTGGGAAACTTTTGTAAATATTAATCATTTATTTTTATTAAATTATAATTTATTATAATAATTCTTTTTTAATTTTATGTAAAATTTAATTCTGTGAATTTAATTACAGTGAATCATCAACATTTTACACCCTATATACGATTCATTAGTCCACTTCAGGAGTGTAAAAAATTAGCATATTGATTATAAAATAAAAGAGATTTAAATTTAAAATTTTAAAAATGGTAAAAATTTGTTTTATAGGGGATGCACTGACTGCTTCCGGGTTAAATTTAGTCGGGATAAAGGATACCCATATAGCAACAGAAGAAAATATTAACGAAATTTTTGAAAAAGAAATGCAGAAGGAAATTATTGTTATCCCTACCACACTATATCAACTAATTAAAGAAAAAGTGAAAAAGCTGCCTCCGACATCCATCGTTGTAGAACTTCCTGATGCAAATGGAGTTGGAAAGGATGTAGTAAAGAGAATGTTTGAAAATGCGATAGGAAGAAGCATAAATGTCAAATAAAAATTTAATAATAAATTTAATAATACAAAAAAAATAAAATAAAATAAAATTTTAGTTATATAAATTTAAAATTCAGTCAAAATGGAAAAAGAAGAAAATTATGGAAAAATAAGAAGGATAGCAGGTCCATTGGTTGAAGCGCATGGAATGTGGGGGCGTAAGATGTATGAAGTTGTTAAGGTCGGTGATTTAGGCCTTATCGGAGAAATAATAAAAATTATAGGAGATGTGGCGTCAATACAGGTTTATGAAGATACCAGCGGATTAACGCCTGGTGAGCGTGTTGAAGGAACAGGACACTCGCTTTCTGTTGAACTTGGTCCGGGAGTGCTAAAATCAATATATGACGGAATTCAGAGGCCTCTTGAATTAATAAAGGAAAAAAGCGGCGATTTCATTGCAAGGGGAATTAATGTTCCTCCCATAGATAAACAAAAAGTATGGGATTTCGTAACAAAAGTTAAAGAAGGAGATGCTGTTGGTGAAGGAGACATCATAGGTGAGGTGCAGGAGACGGATCTTATTGTCAACAAAATTATGATTCCTGTCGGAATTGTTGGAAATATTGAAAATATTCATAACGGGAAGCATAGAGTTGAGGATGTGGTCTGTAATGTAAGAGACAAAAACAATCGTTTGCATGGTGTAAAGATGATGCAGATATGGCCGGTCAGAGAACCAAGACCTTATGTCAGGAAATTACCCCCGGAAATTCCTCTAAAGACCGGACAAAGAATATTTGACACGGCTTTTCCCATAGCAAAAGGAGGAACAGCTGCAATTCCGGGTCCGTTCGGCTCCGGAAAGACGGTAAGTCAGCATCAACTGGCGAAATGGTGCGATGCTGAGGTGATTGTTTATGTAGGATGCGGAGAAAGAGGTAATGAAATGACCGAGGTTCTTGAAGAATTCCCGCATTTAGTTGACCCTTACAGTGGAAAGCCGTTAATGGAAAGAACAACAATGATAGCAAATACATCCAATATGCCGGTTGCCGCAAGAGAGGCAAGTGTTTATACGGGTGTAACGCTTGCTGAATATTACAGAGATATGGGATATAACACAGCAATGATGGCTGACTCCACATCAAGGTGGGCAGAGGCAATGAGGGAAATTTCTGGACGGCTGGAAGAAATGCCCGGTGAAGAAGGTTATCCTGCATATCTTGCTTCAAAAGTCGCTGCATTTTATGAAAGAGCCGGAATGGTTGAAATTTTGGGAAAAGACGGTGGAAAGAAAAACAGGATATCGTCTGTATCTTTGATTGGTGCTGTAAGCCCTCCAGGAGGGGACTTTTCAGAGCCGGTTACGCAGAACACTCTGAGGGTAACAAGAGTATTCTGGGCATTAGATGCACGACTGGCACACAGAAGGCACTTTCCGAGTATTAACTGGATGACATCTTATTCACTTTATGAAAAACTGCCTGATTGGTTTAACAACAATGTTAATAAGAAATGGGTTGCAAACAGAAAAATAGCAATGGAGCTGATGCATAAGGAGGCAGAATTACAGGAAATCGTTCAGTTGGTAGGAAAGGACGCACTGGCGGAAAAAGAAAAAATGATACTTGAAATAACACGGCTGATAAGAGAGGCGGTTTTACAACAGAATGCTTTTGATGATGTAGATAGTTATTGCCCGTTACAAAAACAATATGACATGCTTTATATAATATTGCGCCTGTATAATAAATTAGGAGAATGTGTTGCCAGAGGAAAGACGATTGAGGAAATTTCCAGAGAAGTGGACGGACTGGCAGATATTATGACCAGTAGGATAGCGCGACTAAAATATTCCCCGTTAAAAGAAGAATGCGGCGAAGGAGGGCGACTAAAGGGAAAAACAAAGGATAAAATTTTAGGAATGATAAAGGATGGCTCTTTAAAATATTTTGATGAGGCATACAATGATATTATGGCAGTGGTTGACAAGATAAAATAACTGTTAAAATTAAAATTTTAATAAATTTAATGACAAAATCAATGATATAAAATGGAAAATAAAATATTGGAAATTCCAAAAGAATACAAGTCTGTAATTGAGGTTAAGGGACCATTGATAGTTGTAGATGTAAAGGATGTAAAGGCTGTGATGTATGGTGAGGTTGTAGATATAAAAAGCGGGGATGGAAAAATTTTACATGGACAGGTTCTTGATGCGATGGAAAATACGGCCATCATACAGGTTTTTGAAGGGACATCGGGTCTGGACACAAAAAACACATCTATAAAATTTTTGGGTGAGACGATGAAAATTGATGTTAGTTCTAGTATGCTCGGAAGAATATTTGACGGTGCAGGAAGGCCAATTGACGAAAAGGGTCCGATAATTCCAGAAAAAAGAATAGATATTAACGGTTTGCCGATGAATCCTTCTGCAAGACAATTTCCAAGGGACTTTGTCCAGACGGGAATTTCAACGATAGACGGAATGAACACACTGGTAAGAGGACAAAAACTTCCTATATTTTCCGGTTCGGGACTGACTCATAATCGTCTGGCAGCACAAATAGCGAAACAGGCAAAGGTCCTTGGAAAAGAAGAGAGTTTTGCAGTTGTCTTTGCAGCAATGGGAATTACAGCCGAAGAAGCACATTTCTTTAAAAGCGAATTTGCGAGCAGCGGGGCATTGCAAAAAATAGTGATGTTCCAAAATCTGGCGGATGACCCGGCAATAGAAAGAATCATTACTCCGCGACTGGCATTAACAACCGCAGAATATCTGGCATTTGAAAAGGATATGCATGTTCTGGTAATTTTAACGGACATGACAAATTACTGCAATGCTTTAAGGGAAATTTCTTCTGCAAGAGAGGAAGTACCGGGAAGAAGAGGTTATCCTGGATATATGTATACTGACTTATCAACAATTTATGAAAGGGCGGGAAGGATTACCGGAAAAAAAGGAAGTGTTACCCAGATTCCGATACTGACAATGCCTGACGATGATATTACACATCCGATTCCTGACTTAACGGGCTATATTACAGAAGGACAAATTGTTTTGGGAAGGGGGCTGCATATGAAAGGAATATATCCTCCAATAGATGTCCTGCCGTGTTTAAGTCGTCTGATGAACCAGGGAATAGGTGAAGGTAAGACGAGAGAAGATCATAAGGAGGTTGCTGATCAGGCGTATGCTTTATATGCCGAAGGAAGGGATTTAAGGGATTTGGTTGCTGTTGTCGGGGAAGAAGCATTATCTCCAAGAGACAAACTCGTGCTGACATTTGCAAATGTATTTGAAAATGAATTTGTTACCCAGGGATATGATGATGACAGGAAAATTGCCGGAGATACGAGCAATGGATTGGATCCAAGTGCAACATTAGATAAGTTGTGGCACATGCTTTCAATACTTCCAAAAAACGAACTCATAAGAATAAAGGAAAAGACATTACAAAAATATTATCCCGAAGATAAGAGAGGGAAATCAAAAGGAAAGGAAGAATTTATATTAGGGGGCGAGACGACAGATATGTCGATAGACAATTACATATAATAAGAACCGTTGATAAATAAAGGTAGAAACAAATGCGGATGAAGATAAATTTGTTTATGTTTATGTACATTTCCGCATTTTTTATTTTTGTATTTTTTTTATTGTATCTTTACTCATTTAAAAAAGACCGACTACGGGCAGAAGTTTAAGAGAGGTGATTTTCAGTGATTTCTTTAAAACCCACAATTTCGTGAGTTTTGCATGTTCAAATTTTATAGAACATATACTGTGTCTATTCCCCTTGAAATCACATCCTCAAATGTATTGTAAAATCAGGTTAAAATTTAAATTTATCATAATATACATGTTAGATACATCATATAAATAAGAACAATAAGCCGTAAGCCCATAAATTAAAAATTTTGATTATGTAAAAGAAAAAAATGAAATATAACGATGGTGGTAGCGGAGATTTAAGAAACTTCAAAGAAATTATTGTTTTTTCCTTAAGTTGACGCTGATGTTATTTTTTATTTTCTTTTCCTTTGTTATTGCTTTTATGTCGGGGTTATTCCGTGAATCGTGCATTTTTACGTAAGCCAGCATTGCTTGTGGGTTTTTTACCATCAGACAAACGCTGTGCGGAAATATTCATTAACATACACATACACATACACATACTCATACACAAAACCAGTTCTAATGATTTCAAGTAGATACTAACATTCAGAGATTCAAATATTATCAAAAAGAAATAACGCTACATTTGGACAAGCATGTATAATCTTTATAATCTTTATAATGCTACTATTACTATTAGGACTTTACTAATCTTTATAATGCTACTATTACTATTAGGACTTTACTAATCTTTATAATGCTACTATTACTATTAGGACTTTACTAATCTTTATAATGCTACTATTACTATTAGGACTTTACTAATCTTTATAATGCTACTATTACTATTAGGACTTTACTAATCTTTATAATGCTACTATTACTATTAGGACTTTACTAATCTTTATAATGCTACTATTACTATTAGGACTTTACTAATCTTTATAATGCCACTATTACTATTAGGACTTTACTAATCTTTATAATGCTACTATTACTATTAGGACTTTACTAATCTTTATAATGCTACTATTACTATTAGGACTTTACTAATCTTTATAATGCCACTATTAAGATTTTGGCTCATATGGCTCATATTTTTATCAGTCATGCTCATAACTTATCAGTGCTTTATCCTGTCTTTGCCGTCTATTAGCTTGAAAGTCCTTTTTCTCCCTCCAACCTTTCTCACGCTGCATATTCACACATCCAAATCCAAAACTATTCTTCTCTCCCAATCCGCAGTCCATTATAAATTCATAAAATTTTATTTTTTTTTCATTTTTTTCTCTATTAATCCGCAATAAATCTATCTCAAACTCCCACAAAGTTCCTAAAAACAAAAATTCCGCCTGATTTTTTCTTATATGTGTCGCAACCTGCCTTTTAAAGAACATCCTGTCAAACAATGGTTCTTCAAAGCCAAAATTTTTATTATAGAAAGCGTTAAATTTTTTTAGCGCATTGTCCTTTAGCCGTTCAAGGAAGAAATTTAAATCAGGATTCCTGTTAATTGAATAATATGTGTTCGTATTATTATTTTCATACAAAACAATTGGTGTTGCCGTCTCCCACCGTTGTTTTAATCCCATTGAAAATTTCTTAAATTCCTTCAGTTCAAATTCATGAATTCCAAGTTTAAAATATCTGGTGTTCCGCAGGGCTTTTGCAACTGTTTCTATAAAATAATCGTTCGGAGAAGAAACAACAAACTGCTTTTCTTCGTTAAATTTAAACCCACTTACGGGAAATATGTTTGAAAATGTGAAAAATTTAAATTTATTCGTATCATGAAATTTTGAAAATTCCGTATCTTTGAGCAGATTCCATATAAACGAGTGAATAAAGTATTTGTTTATTTCTTCGTATGCAAAAATTTCCTTCGGCAAAATTTTAATAATAAGACGCATTTTTGTTTTTGTTTTTCATTTTTCATTTTCACCTGCTTTTAAATCTTTTAATTATGAAATCCCTGTCTAATGTATCAATAAAACCAGCCAGTTTTGGACCTTTCTCTTTGCCAAACAACAGCATATAACACGCCTTATAAAATTTTATGGCTAACTCCTTGTCCCCTGACGCTTTTATCAGTTCCCCGATTTTCAAAGTTATTTCTTTTCCGCTTAAATTTTCCAGACACATTTCAGCAAATTTATTTAATAATTCCTTAATCTTATCATCAAGCCCAATATAAATTTTTCGTGCCTCTTCATCATCAATCAGCACGGTCCGCTCACTTTTAGGAATGTATAAATTTGCCCATCTGCCGGCCTTTTCAAGCCGTATTTTTATTAATTCCAAATCGCTTTCGCTATACAAATTTTCCTTTTTATTTATTTCATTTACTTTTTCAATTGCCTTTTCTCCGTAAATCTGGGATAGTGTTGAGGTAAAGACATAAGGCATTCGTTTCGGTGGGACCGAAAATTTTTTGTTTATGCTTATGTCATACATCCTTTTTGCATCTTCTGTTTCGTGTTCTGTTCTTCCCTCTTTAACACCGTAATAAATTTTCTCAACTGTGTCAAATTCATCAGTTAGACGGAAAATTTCTGCTAAATTTAGGTCCCTCTGCTTGTCTGGCTTCTTTGTGTAAAAGTAAAGAAAAATTTCCGGCTCTAAAATTTCTAAAATTTCCTGTGTAACATAAACATTTCCCTTGCTTGCGGACATTTTTTCCCCATTTACGAGGAAAAACTCATAAACAAACGGAATTGGTGGCTCAATGTTGTAAATTTCTCTCGCAATGACCTGCCCGGATTTCCAACTTCCCTCGTAATGGTCTTTTCCGAACGGCTCATAAGTTGTATTAAAAATTCCCCACTGTGCGGGCCATTCAAATCTCCACTGTAATTTTCCTTCTGTAATGCCAACTTCGCCTTCAAAGCCGCAGCCCTCTGTTTTTTTCTTTTTTATTTCTTTTCCACAGCATTTAAATTTTACAGTATTGTTGTGCAAATCAAAACCATCTATGTTTGCCAATCTTCCGCAATTCGGACAGATAGCATCAAAAGGAATATAATTTTCATGCTTTGTCGCCTGAAATTTTGTAACAATCGCACTGACATTTTCCAGGTTTTCAAAAACTGTTTTTATGTACGACTCAAATTTTCCATGTTTGTATAGATCATTGTTGTAATAAATTTCAATATCCTCAATTCCAAGGGCTTTTATTCCTTCAACCCAGACCTTTGTAAAATGCTCACTCCACGACAAACAACATCCAAAAGGGTCGGGAACTCTGCATAAAGGCATTCCTAAAAATTTTTCAAGTCCCATGTCATTGCTTTCATGCCATTTCCCGTCTAAATCCATAATCCTGGCCGGAATATCTTTCAGCGGGTCTCTGTCATCACTCGTGTGAATAAACCGGACATTTCCATCCCATTCCCTGTTTTCTATTTTTTCTTTTATTGACTTATAAACAAAGTATGCCCTGATAACATCGTTTAAATTTCCAATATGTTTTCCTCCCGAAGGTGTTTGGCCGCATCGTAGTACTGCAATTTTTTCACTGGTTTTTCCTTCTGCAAAGTCTTTTTCAACCCTGGCTACTGCCTGATTTGCTAACTGATCTGCCCAGAACATTTTAAATTTTTGATGCTGATAAAATAAAATAAATTTTTCATAATATGAATATTGTGATTCATACGACTTTACATAATATTAAATTTAAGTGTAAATTTAAGTAATCAAAAATTGATATTTTGACAATAATTTTAATCAGTCCTGATTTAAATCCGTCCCTGTGTTTATCGGATTAGTTATTATAAATTTGTTTCAAAACTAATTTTTAAGGATAAATTTAACTGCAAATTTAACTGCAAAATTTTGTAAATTTAATTTAACTGTAAATTATAAGATGGGCATAAAAATTTCAATCGTAAAAAATTTTTCATCCGCACATTTTTTAATCGGACATGAAAAATGCGGAAGGATTCATGGGCATAACTGGAAGGTAAAAGTAGAGGTTGAAGGCGAACTGGAAGAGCATGGCTGGGTTATTGACTTTACGCTCTTAAAAAATATCGCCGATGAATTGCTGAATAAATTTGACCACAAAATGCTGCTTCCGGATTCAATAAACTACGACGACGACAGAAAAAATTTAAATTTTACCGCAAATTCAAAAAAATATTCGTTCCCGAAAGAAGATTGCGTTATTGTTCCGATTGGCAATGTAACATGTGAAAATATGTCGTATTTTTTGCATAAGGAATTATGGGAAATTTTAAAGAAATTTAAAAACATACACGGTTTGGAGATTAAAGTTAATGAAAGAGACGAACAGGGGGCAGCATTTAAAAATCCATAAAATTTAGATCATAACATAATTTTTAACTTATAATTTTTATTCTTATAATATCCGGGCTGGTAGATCAACGGTAGATCGCTGCCCTCGCACGGCAGAGGCTTCGGGTTCAAATCCCGGCCAGTCCAAAAGTCCCGTATCATCGGGAAATTTTTCTGTTCCTTTTTGCAATCCGTTTATCACTTCTCCCTTTTTATTATGAATCGTTTTTGGCAGATAATTTTTTCATTATCTCTTTTATTTTTTCAGCCGTCTCTTTTGGGGTTAAATTTGTTGTGTCAATTATATAGTCAGCAGTTGAAAGATACGTGGGTAGCCGTTCATTTAAAATTTTCCAAGCCTCGTTTTCAATACATTCAGAAGTCAGGGAAGGCCTGTCTGAATCCCTTATCCGGGATATTATCCTTTCTTTATCTGCAATAAGAAGGAAAAATTTTCCGTTTTTCTTTAAATTTTGGACATTTTTGCTGTTCATTACCGCTCCGCCTCCTGTTGCAATGACTGCATTATCTATTTCTTCCCGGACAATATATTCAATTGCCCTGCTTTCTAATTCTCTGAAATACCCCCATCCGTTAGCCCTTACAATTTCTGAAATTTTTCCGTTAGCCCTTTCAATCTCGTCATCTGTTGAGATAAATTTCAGCCCGGTTTGTTCGCTTAAAATTTTTCCGACAGTGCTCTTTCCAGTGCCTCTGAATCCAATTAACACGATATTCAATTTAAAAAAAATTATCTGTGGTTTTCTTTGTTTCTGTCTGTTTTAAAAATAATTTCTTTTTTCATTCAAAATATTCAAAAACAGCATAAATTTTTAACAAAGGTTATTGTTGTATATTTATAGTAGAACATAATTATTAACCCAAAAAATCAATAAATTTTAAATTAATAAATTTAATAAATTTAATAAAAAGCCAATAAATACAATTTATAATTTATATTAAAATTATACATAATTTAGTAATATATTCACAATGTCAGATACATTCGTAACATCGGATCAGTTTAATAAAATACAGGCAAGGTTGCAAAAGCCGGAGAACAGGAAACAGCACATAGGCAAATATGAAGATGTTTGTAAGAATGTTGAAGATTTTTCACAACTTAATAAACAAACATATATTTTTAATAAACAAACACATAATCTAATTAAATTAATTTCAAAACCATAATTTAAAATGACAACACCTTATGATGTTTCAGCAGACAAACTGATAAACGCATTGAGCAGGGACTTAAAGGAAAATCAAAAAATCAAAAAACCCGAATGGGCGGATTTTGTAAAAACAGGAATGTGTAAAGAGCGCGCTCCCGAGGATGCTAACTGGTGGTGGGTAAGAGCTGCCTCTATATTAAGAAAGTTGTATGTGGGAAATGAAAGCACCGGTGTCGGAAGATTCAGAACTGTTTATGGTGGCAGAAAAAACAGGGGTGTAAAGCCGGAGCGTTTTTATAAAGGAAGCGGAAAGGTAATAAGAACAATTTTGCAGGAATTTGATAATATGGGCCTGACAGAAAAGGATACAAATGGAAGGAAAATAACTGAAAAAGGCATGACTTATTTAAATAATCTTTGCAGTAATTTGCAATAAAATTTATTTGTCATTTATTTTAATTTCCTCTACAAAACTCTAAAGTAATTGACTTTTATTTCATTGTGAATAATTAATCATTTTATGAATGTTTGTTTATAGTTTAATTTAATCTATTCATAATTTAATATCTTTTAATTGTAATTTACCATAAAATTTTTTAAGAATAATAATAAAATAATAATAATAATAATAAAATAATAATAATAATAATAATAATAAACATTCACAATGTCAGATGCATTTATAACAGCAGACCAGTTTAATGAAATACTATCAAGATTAGAAAAGTTGGAGCATAAAGAGCAACATGTAGGAAAACATGAATATGTCTATAAGAATGTTGAAGAATTAAAAGAGAAGTATTATGCTATAGATACAAAATTTAATTCATTAGATGAAAAAACAGATTTTAAATTTGATGCTCTTCAGACAGAAATGCACAACAAGTTCAAAAATATTTGCACAGAACTTAGCATAATATCAGGTGCGATACTATTTACAGGCCATAGTCATAACCATCGTGATAAAATTAATATTTTATGCATAAATAATTATTTATTTAATTAATATAAAATTTAATTTAATATCTATTTATTTAATTAATATTTAATATATCATTCATAATTTACTATAAATCTTTGTAAAAAATTTTTTGTAAAAATATATAAAATGGGAAAATTTAAAAAAATATGTGCAGCCATAGGAGGAGCAGCAATAATCAGCGCTGCAATTATGGGAATGGTTAGCGCATCAACAACAGGGTTGGATGAATTAGATAAGAGTTTTGTATATGACGCAAGCTACAATCCACATGTACAGATTATAGTAGGTGAAAAAGCAGCGGCAGCAGATGTTGTTGGAGCAGGAGATATAGCAGCAACAATCGGAAATTTGGCATATACAACAGGAGTATCCGGAGCAAATGGAGATTCAGTAGGAGAAGTAAAGTTGGCTGTGAAGAGCTGGAGTATGATTGGAAAATATGAACAGGATATAAAAAACAGAATTATCGGAGTAACTGATTTAGAAGGATCCTTTTTAAGTTCAACACCTTATGGATCATTTTACAGCACGGATGGGCAACTACTCGCAAATGGGACATTAGCATATACTCAAGGAATGCTTAAAAATTACAATATCGGATGCCAAATTGACAAGACGGTGGCTGATTTTCCGATGAAGGTTAAGAACTGCAATGAATTGTGTTATCTTTGTTACGATATATGCCAAGAGGTAAAACATCCTGATCACGAAATGAAAGAAACCATAAATGTAGACGGAACAAAAGTTAAATATTATGAATATGGATTGGGATGCGACAGCAAAGCAGAATCATTAAAGATGAAATTAGATTGTGGAGCACTTCAATACACAGTTGATCTTGGCGGAATTCCTGTAGCAGCTATAAGTGATGGAGATAATTTAATAGATAGTAGCTATAGGGGAAAGATGTTGTTTATGGGTTCAAATGATTATTTTGTTAATGACTTGAGCCAGACGCAAATCGTCTTAGCAAAAGGTGAAAAATTAGTAATAAGTAGTGCAGGTGCAATAGAACCAACATTACCACAATTGCAAGGGTATAGATTTAAATTACTTAAAGTAATTCAGAGTAGTGGAAAGGATGCCGGAGTTGTAATGGAGATTGAAAAACCCGATGGAACAACTGTTCAGGCAACAGCATCAAAACAGGCAGGTGCTTCTCTTGGAAGAGATGCGAAGGGTCACCAGATACAAATACAAACATTCCAGGTTATGGGAAACGACGCAAATATAATTGCTTATGATATGGCAACCAAATACAAATTAGAAAACAATAAAAAGCAAGATGGATGGAGGGTTAAAATAGACAAAGATCATTGTGATAAGGTTGGTATTGACGATTATGAAGGGAATGCAGACAAAAAATATTGTCTGACAAAGTTAACATTAACACAAGAAGATGCTCAAACAATGAATGTCGGAGACACGGTATTTTTCCCGACAAAGGCAGTAAAGTTTTCTTTTGAGGGCTTTAAAGATGAGGATTTTGGGGACCCGACATGTTCAGGCGGAAAGGATAAGATAAAGATAGAAACAAGTGATGATCGTAAAGTATTATTGAGTTTTACCACAAGGGATGGACAACGACTAAATAATGTCAGATTGGATGAAGGAGGTTATGAAATTGACGAGTTATTCTTGATAGGAAATACCGTATACAAATTCAGAGGAACAGAAGGGATTGATAACGATGAAAATCTTACAAAATTATTGCTGACTGATGTTAGTAATGCAAACGACTTTGAAGTAATACTTACAAAGTTGAGTGGTAGTTTTGCAGGATTTAATTATACTAAGTTTGACAGATATAGTACAAGTTTAGAAAATTCGTGCAGTCCGCCATGTTCTACATTTAATGGAACCTTGCCACAAATACCAGGAGTAATGGCATATTTCCACGAAGGTAAGTTGTGGATGGATAAAGGAAATGACAATAAAATCGGCCTAAATAATATCGCTTTAACAGACATTCAGAATGACAACTGCCCGGCAACATTAGGGACATTATTCGAAAACGGAACAGATCTAAATGGAGAAACAACAAATAACAATACCAATGATCAAATTTTGACCTTTAAAGGTTGTGGAGAAGATAAAGCATATATTGACTTTTATGATACAAATAGGAAAAATAGAGGTACTGGGGATTATCAGACAAGTGTTAAAATTACAGGAACAGACACAGCACCAGTTGCTAATACATCCTGTTTGGGTGCAGGAATTGAGTGTTACAATATGACTAAATTAGGATTTGAAGGGGTCTTAAAATGCAGCGAAGATACAAAATTGTGGTCGCCAAGGGGAGCTGACTTATTTACTGTAACAAACTATGGCAGTGACAAACAAGTGAAGGCAGTTGAAATTTGTCATCCAACAAAGAAGGCCTATATAACTTACTTCCTTGGAAAGGAAAAGGAAGAAAGTGAACAGATAGGAACAATTACTGAAGCTGATGTTGGAAAATTAAAGACAATCGGATGCTGTGAAGCAACTGTAAAGTCCTTTAGATTAAGTGCGGGCAACGCAACAGACGCAGCAGGGACATGCCATGCTATGAAACCTGTCGGAAAATTGATGGTGCTTGATAAAGGGGCAGGTACAGGCAATTTGATTGTTGTTGGAGGTCCGGTAGTTAACACAATAGCTGCAAGTGCAGGTGTTACAAAGGAGGAAATTGGAGCTGATGCAGATAAATATGTCATTAAGAAGGTGGGCAACAAACTTGTTGTTGCAGGATGGGAAGCAGAGGATACATATGCGGCAACCGGTAAAGTTGTTGAGTGGTTACTGGCAAACGCACATACAGCATAAACGCATAAAGGACTAAAAACAGTGTGACGGGGAAAAAATTTTATTTTTTTTCTTTTTCTTTTTCTTTCAATTTTTTATATATGACTTTCTGATAATTTTTAATTGATTTATTTTTAATTGATTTATATTTTATTATTTTTCAGATAAATTTGAAAATGAAAAAGGCTGAAATAATTGTTAAAGGAGAGGTTCAAAGGGTCGGATATAGAGATGCAGTTGAAAAAATAGCAAGAAAATTAAATATCAAGGGATGTGTTGAAAATCTCATACACTATGATGTTAAAATACTTGCAGAATCTGAAGAAGAGAGTTTAAAAAGATTTATGGAGGCAATAAAAATAAAAAAATATCCTATTGATGTTGAAAGTGTTGAAGTTAAATATCAGGCGCCGACAGATGAATTTAAGTATTTTGAAATAAAAAGAGGAGACCCGCAGGAAGAATTAGGAAAAAGATTGGACTACATTATCAATATTTTACAGGGTGTTGGAGAGAAACATGATACAATGCAGATATAGATCCGGAAGTGATTTCTAAAAGCGGAATTAAGGACTTATACCTCTGTTGAGATTCGGCAAAATTTTTAATTTTCACTTTTAATTTTCTCTTAAATGAGGGCATTTATCTCAATAAATATTCCCAATCCCATTTCAGTAAATTTTGAGGGATTTAAAAACCATGTTAAATTTAAGGCAGTTGATGCTCAAAACATCCACCTGACTTTTAAATTTTTAGGTGAAATCACCCCAAAAGATGCAGAAGAAATTTCTAACGCACTAAATTTCATAGAAAACGAGAGAAAATTTAAAATTTCCCTGAAAGAAGTAAGTGCATTTCCAAATGAAAAATATGTCAGGGTTTTATGTATAGGTGTTGCAGAGGGAAACAGAAAAATTTGCGAATTGCAGAAAAAGATAGATGATGCATTATTTTCAAAATTTAAATTTTTTCCCGAAAAGGACTTTGTTCCGCATTTGACAATAGCAAGAGTAAAGTATGTCCATGACAAAGCAGCATTAAAGGCATTTATTGAAAAATACAATGACTTTGAATTCCTGAAATTCACAGCAGAAAAGGTCTCTTTAATGCAAAGCGAATTAAGAACAGAAGGACCAATTTATAGCGAAATAAAGGCATTTTTATTAAAGGATTAGATCAAAACAACTTTGCCTGTACTTCTTTACCTGCTTCTTTGGTTTTATCTTTTTTGTTTTCTTCCATGAACTGGACATTCCACGATTTCCTTAATATCTCTCTTGGAATTTTTGATTCGTTGTTTTTTAAAAATTCAGCTGTTTTCGGATCAGAAGGATAGCCTGAACCAAAATCACCGTAAATTTTCTTTAAATTTTCAATTTCTCTGTCCCTTTCAACCTTTGCCAATATAGAGGCAGCAGAAACCTCAATATATCTGCTGTCTGCAAAATGCTCGGAAATTATATTAAATTTATTTTCTCCGATACGCTCACATGATGGCAGTGATGACAAAAATTTTAATATCTTCTTTGTGAAATTTTCCTGTATGTTCTCGGGAGAATCAACATAAATAACAGACAGCATATCTGTCGTTGTTTTATCTAACTCCAAAAGCATTTCCGAAATTTCCTTTGCTTCAATATCGTTAAGGGAAATTTTCTTTCTTGTCTCGTCAATTTCTACCGGAGAAATTTTTTTAATTATGTGTTTTAATGTTATTTTCTTTATTTTTCCTTCAAGAAATTCCCTTCTTTTGGGGGTGAGTTGTTTTGAGTCCTTAATATTAAGTTCTTTCAGTTTCTCAATTCCATCTTCATCAAAGATGCAACATGCCATAACCATAGGCCCTATAACCGGTCCCCGCCCGGCTTCATCTATTCCGCAGGTAATCACCTTTTTTAAATTTTATTATAAATTTTATTATAAATTTTATTATAAATTTCAATATGAAAATTTCATTTACTATGTTAAATTTTTAGTGAGATAAATTTATTAACTTTCGGATATGGCGCGGACAAAAATAGCTGAGAATGCAATAGCTGAAGAATACAAAAAGTATATGCTGGTTAAAATGTTTGATGAACTTTTGAACACAGCGAATTAACTGATGATGACTGCACAGAATTAGGTAAAAAACTAAACAATACTGTTAGGTTAAGAATAAAAAGTGACCCTGCTTTGATAAGTGAGCAGCAAATTAAAATATCAATTTAATTAATTTCAGTTTTAATAAAAAATAATAAAATAAACAGGAAAATGGAAGCAGTAATCCGCGGTAACGAAATAATACTTCCTGGGGAAATAAAAACACGATCTAAAAAAGCAGAGGTGTAATATAAACAGGAGATATTATTTTGATAATGCAGCACGAAAGGGAAACACTAAAAGGCATTATAAAAGCAAAATCTAAAAAATCGTCGGCAGAATTGGTCAGAGAATTAAGAGATGAAAATGACCCAAAAAGATTGGAAAATTAAAGTTGTTTAGATACAATAGAAACTGGAAATTTAAAGGGATATGTGTCGGTTTTAACAATTACCGAATTAATTGTTGTCTTATCCCGAAACGAAAAAGAGTTGAATAATTCAAATAAAGAAATTGTACGGATGTGTCTGGATTATGTGTTTAAGACATTAATTGTCGTTTCTGTCAGTAGTACGGACATAGCAGGTACAGCAAGAGAACAGGATGCGGTTTGTTAACTTATGACCTGGAATTTGGCGAAATTGAGGAAATTGCTGTGATGTCGCCTTATATGTCTTAAATTTTAAAAATAAAACATAATTTAAATTTAATTTAAATTTAATTTAAATTTATCAAATTTATATCTGAAATTTCAAAAACCATTCAAATGAACCCAAAATTTTTAGATACAACCTTACGGGACGGCGAACAAACACCCGGAATTGTGCTGAAGCCGGAGGATAAGGTTGAAATGGCAAAAGCAATAGATGAAGTCGGAGTTGATTTTATGGAAATCGGAAGTGCAATAGCAGGCGAGGGCGAAAGAGAGGCAATTAAAAAAATTTGCGACGAGAAGAAGAATGGAGACATAAGCGCAGGGCTTTTAAGTTTTGCGAGAATACGAAAAGAAGATATAGAATACGCACTGAAATGCGGCGTTGACGGCGTCTTTCTGGTTGCACCGACATCAGACATTCATATAAAGAACAAATTAAACACAACCAGGGAAAGGGTCAGGGACTCAATCACCGGATGCGTTGAATTCTGTAAAAATAACGGATTAATTGTTGACTTGTGTTGCGAGGATGGAACAAGGACAGACACTGATTTTCTCAAAGAAATTTTAAATCAGGCAGTTGAATTAAAAATTGAGCGATTTACCGTTGCAGACACAATCGGAATAGCAACGCAGGAAAAAATCTCGGAAATTTTTTGCGCATTATCTCCTATTGCAAAGTCCAAAATTTTGCTTGGCGTTCATTGTCATGATGATTTCGGATTAGCAACGGCAAACACGATTACTGCTGTCCGGAACGGAGCAAATGTTGCCGATGTTACGGTTAACGGACTGGGTGAAAGAGCGGGAAATGCACCGCTTGAAGAGGTTGCAACGGGACTAAAATTTCTTTATAATTATGATGTCAATATTGACTTCAAAAAAATTTTAGGACTATCAAAACATATTGAAAAGATTACAGGAATAGGAATAGCAAGAAATAAAGCAATTGTCGGTGAGAATGCCTTTACACATGGTGCGGGAATTCATGTTGATGGTATATTGAAAAATCCTACAACTTATGAGGCAATAAATCCTGAAATTTTTAACGCTGAAAGGAAATTTGTTCTTGGCAAGCTGATGGGGAAAAAAACAGTAGCGAATGTGCTGGAAGAGATGGACATATCGGCTAATGACGAACAATTTGCCGAAATTTTTAAAAAACTGCAATTCATGGCAGATAAAGGAACGCGGATTACAAATTTTGATGTCAAACAGGTGGCAAATGTTATGCTGAATTTATCTGAAAAAAAAGAAATAATTTTAAAAGGCATCACTGCTTTTTCCGGATATGTAACACAGCCCATGGCATCCGTAACATTATTAGTTAACGGGGAAGAAAAAAGGGCAATAAGCATTGGGAATGGTCCGGTTGATGCTGCAATAAATGCAATACAAAATATCTGCAAAGATATCCCGTTTGAATTTTTGGATTACCATGTTGATGCAATTTCAGGAGGAAGCAGCGCAGGCGTTCGGGTTGAGATAAAGCTGAGGAGTAAAGGAAAAACAATAAGCGCAAGTGGTGTCGGAACTGATATTGTGCTCGCAAGTGTTGAGGCATTTTTAAACGGATTAAATCTTATATTAAGCAATTAAGCAATAAGTGATTAGGTAGGTAAATTGTAGTGAATCTACTAACTTTTGACACAAATATTTTAGATTTTAGGTATTTGTTTAGCTATAGTGAAAATTTCAACTTTTGATCATTTATTTTGAACATCAATATTACATATTATGATTTGAAGAATAAATATGGACAAAAACAATATTATCAAAAGATGTCAAAATGACTATAATTGAATTTTACTGAAACCTTCGGTTTCAATCTTTTAAAATTTATGAAATTTTAAAATTAACTTGTCATATCTTGTTTTGTAGTTATTTTTTCATATTTTTTGATACTTAATTTTTTAAGCAGCTAAACAAATACGATTATATTTTATAAAGTTTAAAAAATCACCTCATATCATTCGGGTATTTTTTAAATAAATTTAGAAAATACTCATAAAATACTCAAAGAAATTTATAATATTTTTTAATAAAAACACAATTATTTATTACAAAGTTATAATGCAATTAAAAGACAATAAAAACAAAAAGAATGACTGTTGAAAAAAATTTGGAACATCCTGAAAAAGAAATTAAAGATATGAATTTTAAAGAAATAGAAAATTTAATAGACAACAAACAGATAACAAAAGAAAACCATAGTTCTGTTGAAAAACGATTAAAAGAAATTTATGTCCGAAACAAAAACGACCATAAAAATACATCAATTGTGCTGGATTTATTACACAAACTTTATCCCATCCAATTAGAAATAATTGAAAAGGAACGTTTTGACAGTAGTCCTTTAGGTAAAATGTACGAGAAAAATAAAAAATAAAAAATAAACAACCACATTAATTATCGTCATCGGAACCCCTATCCGGGCAAACTCAAAAAATGTCAGTGTGATGTTTCTGTTTCTGTTTCTTTTTTCCGCATTTTGGATTATTATTACATTGCTCGCTGCCCCCAAGACAGACAAATTTCCTGCAATTGTGCTGCCTGCTGACAGTGCTGTTATTTGTGCATCCGTTCCACTGCCAAAAAGAGGAAGATATAAAGCAACAGGGGGAACATTTGAAATAAACTGACTTAAAGCAACACTTATTGTCAGCAATACGGGAATTGATGATATATTCAAATTCCTGTGCTGGCCCACTAAAATTGGGATAATTATCTATTTGTTTTTTTACTAAATCTTTATAAGTTATAGGACTTACTTAGATTATTTTGTAAATGAACATAAAAAGTCAAGAATTCATATTTGTTTTGTGTATGTCCTGTAATGTTTAAAATTAAATTTATAATATTCAATTTTAATTTTTAAGCAGATTTTTAAAAAATATCTCACAAATTAATTATCCAATTTCGAAATCGCAAAGATTTTGAAATATCCGAACGAAGTGAGGTTAATTTAAAGGGGCGAGCACCTTTAGGAGGATAAAATTTAATTTCGTAAATTTTTTAAACTTTATATGTTAAATTTAGCAATATATTTATAACAAAATCAAAAAACAAAAAATAATAACATGGCAATGGATTTGAGATGTCCGGTGTGCAAAAGTAACAAAATAAATTATTATAGCTGGGCAATAGCAAAATACGGAAGTACAGATGCACAATATGTATGTGAGGATTGCGGATATGTCGGAGCATTAATTCTTGATGTAAGTATAGATGAATCTGAATCCAAAGATAAAAATCCTGTGGAAAGTGATTTAAAAGAAATAAGTAAGGAAATTGATGATAAAATTAATGATATACATAGTGAACTAATTACGCCTAAAGATACCCTCCCTGATGAAATAAAAAATGTCATTGCAAATGGGTTGAGTGCCAAATAAAGGGGAACATAAATTTACACTAACTACTCAGGAGGTAGGAAATTTACCTGCGATTTTAAAATCTCAAAGATTTTAAAATATCCGAACGAAGTGAGGTTATTTTCAAAACGCAAAGTTTTGAAAATATGAGAGCGAAGCGAGCGTATTTTAAAATCTCAAAGATTTTAAAATATCCGAACGAAGCGAGCGTATTTTCAAAACGCAAAGTTTTGAAAATATACTGAAACCGTTGGTTTCAATCTTTAAAAAATCTGTGGGATTTTCAAAATACTGAAAATCTGTGGGATTTTCAATCTTTAAAAATCTTTGAGATTTTAAAATACTAAAACCGTTGGTTTCAATCTTTAAAAAATCTTTGGATTTTTTAAATACTGAAAATCTACAAGATTTTCAATCTTTAAAAATTTACGGAATTTTTAAATGAGAGCGAAGCGAACTTCTTTTCAAACTTGTTTGAAAATACACAAACGAAGTGAGTGTCCAATTTCAAAAAAAAATACAAAAAATCAAAAATTTACCTATAATTTTTTAGGGTGGCTGAGTAGTTACGTTCAAAACTTAATTAATTAGTGTCCATCCGTAAAGTATAAAATTTTGAAAAAATTTTAACTTTTTCAAGGTAAATTATTATGTTTTTGACAAAAATTACGGGTTTATGGATGAACACTAATTAAGTCAAAAAAAGTGTTCCCTTTTATATGACACATAACCAAATTTAACATATCTCCTGCCAATTTTTATTTCTGCAAATTTAATTATTATTCTTAAATTTTTCCTAATTTCTTATACATAAATACCTAAATTCAAAATTTATTTAAATTTCTAAATTTCTCCAAAATAAAATGCTCCTTGACACATTGCACATAGTAAATTTCCGGTCCCATAAAAACACAACAGCCCGGTTTCAGACAGGAACAACAGTAATTGTCGGAGATAACGGTAGCGGGAAATCAACAATAATTGATGCTGTCCTCTTTGCGTTATCCGGCGAAAAATGGGAAAAACGGGAAGGACTTAAACTGGATAATTTTATCGGATGGAACAATGAAAGAATGTCTGTTTCTTTAACATTTGCGGCAGACGGAGTAAAATACAGAGTCCAAAGAAGCAAAATTTTAAATCGCAGCACTGCTGCATCAGTTGATATCTGGGATGAAAACAATAAATTCTGGAAGAATCTGGCCAACAGGCAGAGGGGTGTTGATGAAAAACTCGGGGAAATTCTAAATTTAAATGAGATAAATACATCAGTTGTCAGACAGGGAGAATTAACGAGGATTTTACAGTTAAAGCCAAGGGAACGAAAGGAATATTTTCATAAGCTGCTCAATCTTGAAGAGATGGAGAAATTTTATGGTGATTTCAGGAAGTATGTGGAGGACTATAAAAACGAGGCAAACAAACTGGCGGGAAAAATCAGCGGCGAAAACGAAAAAAAGAACCGGCTGGATGAAAGACAGAAAGAAAAGGAATCACTGAAAAGGCAAAGAGACGATTTAGAAAAAGAAATAGAAAAATTAAAGGATGATGTTGAAGGAAAAAAAAGGTTATGTGATGAAGCAGAAGCAAAAAAAGACAGACATCAAAAAATTTCAAATGAAATTTACATAAGCGAAAATAATATAAAAAATGTCCAAAGGATAATAGATGAAAAAGAGAAGGAATTAAAGGAGATTGAAGAAATAGAAAAAAAAATTCCCGAATTAAGAGAGGATGCAAAAAAATTTGAGACATTAAAGGTAAAACGGGATGAGGCGGGAAAAATTTTAAATTTAAAAAATCAATACATAACACTTAAAGATCAGGAGAAGGAATATAACAGGCACAATTCAAAAATCTCCGAACTTCAACAGGCAGAGAGTGATTACAACATTATATCCAAAGATATTGAAAATTTAAAGGAAAAAATCTCTGAACTGAAAATCTCTGTTGAAGATATTAAAAGGTTAGACAAACAGGAGGAAGAGACAAAAAAAAAGATAATATATTGCAGGAATTACATCAAAGATACAGGGGAAAGGTATTTTAGCATATTCAGCGAAGTATGTGATCTGGAAAAAATAAAGAAAATTCCTGAGCATAGGGAAATTTTGCAGAAAGAAATTGCGGAATTAATGAAAGAAAGAGAGAATTTTAAAGGAAGAGAACAGGGGTTGAATGCAACATTGAAAATTTTAGATGAACAAAAAAGAGCCCTGAACAAAGAAATTGAAAAGGCGAAAAATGCCTGTAATGAGACAGAAAAGAAAAAAAACATTTGCGATGATTATATCAAAGAGACAGAGGAAAGGTATTTCAGGATATTTAATAAAGGATGCAATCTGGAAAAAATAAAAAATATTCCCGCTGAAAGGGAAAATTTACGGAAAGAGATTGAGAGCTTAATGAAGGAAAGGGAAAATTTTAATGGAAAACAGCAGGAACTGAATGTAACACTGAAAAATCTGGAAAAGCAGAAAAATGAACTTCTAAAAACAGAGTCGGTATGTCCTGTCTGTGAGTCGCCTTTACCCGACAATAAAAAAGCAAATTTACTGGAGAATATTGCTGAAAACAATGAAAAGGCAGTAAATGAATTAAAAGAAATCAAAGCAAAAATAAAAGAGACTGACCTGAATAAAAACAATAAGGATAAAATACAGAAGGATATTGAAGATATAAATACTGACTGGTTTATCGCAAAATATAACGAAAGAGCAGAACTAAACAGAGACCTTGAAGAAATAAAGAAGGATAAAGCAGACAAAGAAGCCAAAGAGAAGGAATATGAAGATGATGAATACAAGAAAAACAGGGAACTGGAAGAAAACAGAAATGCGCTAAAAAATTTTGAATTTACAAAGAACAAACATGAGGAACGATTAAAAGCAGTTGAAAATATAAACAGCGAATTATTTGTGGAAAAGCATAAAGAAATAAATGAGTTGAATACATTAACCGAAAAAATAAAGGAAGATAAAATAAAGGTCAATACCAAAAAGAAGGAATATGAAGAATACATCACACGGTTAAACGGGAAAAATAAAATTTTTAACGAACTCAAAAAGAAGCATGATGACTATATTTATTCAAAAAAATTTGTTGAAGGCACAAACATCAAAGCGATAAACAAGGATACTGAAAAAATTTCAGGTGAAATTAATGCCATAATCCAGACACAAAATTTACCCTGCACAGTTGAAGATGTTGAACATTACATTACAGAAACAAAGAAGCAGCTGGATGCACTGGAAAGAAATAATAAGTTATTAAGCAGATATGAGGGGGAGATAAAAAACAAGAACGAAATAATAAAGATAACTGGTGAGGAAAAAACTACTTATGAAAATTTATTGATGTCTAAAGATGAACTTACTGCAAAAAGAACTGAAATTAACTATAGTGAAGAAAAGCATAAGGGAATTAAAAAGGACTGTGAAGATGTCGGGAAAAGGCATCAGGAAGCAGATAAAAATTTAGGCATAACAAAGACAAATATAGAAAACTGTGAAACCGTGATTGGTGAAATAAATGCTGATTTGGAGAAAATAGAAGGTGCAAAGAAAGAAGAAGAAATTTTAAATGCGTTTATAAATTTCTCAACAAAAATTAGGGACGGATTTGGAAGGAATGGCATGCAGAAAGACATTTCGCAGTCATTTTTCCCGATTCTTGAGATGTATGCAAATAACCTGTTCTCAACATTTGGTTTTCCTTATGACGGCGTGGAAATTTTTGAAGATGAAGAAAATTGCAATATAAATTTAAAAAAAGAGAATAATACAATATCCTCGGCATCGCTGAGCGGCGGCGAGAAGAGTGCTTTATCAATTGCCTTAAATGCCGCATTATCAAAAATCATCGGAAAGGCGGACTTTCTTATACTGGATGAACCAACAGAAAGTTTGGATGAAGGCAAGATTGGTGAATTAATAGAAATTTTAAAGGAATTTAAAGGCGTCTCGCAGTTAATTGTAATCTCACACGACAGGGACTTTAAGAATGCCACGAGGTCACGCCTTGAAATTTATAAAGAGGATGGAATATCGTACATAGCTGGGGAGGAAAGTGAAAATAAATAAGATGGGGAAGATGGGGAAGATGATGATAAAGATGATGAAGATGGGGAAGATGATGATAAAGATGATGAAGATGGGGAAGATGGGGAAGATGGGGAAGATGATGAAAGCAAAGGCGTTAAAAATTTAACAAATACACAGCAGGGACTTTTTGAATTTTGATTTTTATATATAAATATTAATGCAAAATTTAGTAAAGCAGATTAATGAATCGTATATTGGGGGTCCAATGTTAATAGATTTACTATAAAACGATACGAGGAAGCAGAGAAGGAATACAGAGAAGCAATAAGAATCGGTTATAGTGATAAAAATAAACTTGCCGAAGCACATAATAATTTAGGAAATTTATCAAAAAGAAATTTATCAAAAAATCTATGCAAGGGGGTGGTTATGGATTAAATTGTTACGTTTTAGCTAGAATGTCCCTTTTTCGTCTTAGCTAGAATGTCACTATTAATATATGGAGAGCGTTGAAAAAGCCTTAAATTAGGCAAATTCCAAATTTTTGGGTTGTTTGAGCGTATC
>Ga0210012_1001010_pt1 | contig 29112 bp, 26 predicted proteins | sample CryGeymeta201504_FD_183974 | JGI IMG/M metagenome (GOLD analysis project Ga0210012, IMG submission 183974) | Groundwater microbial communities from Crystal Geyser aquifers in Utah, USA - Crystal Geyser metaG 2015-04 (SPAdes) (version 2) | ecosystem: Environmental > Aquatic > Deep subsurface >... | reverse complement strand
TGGATGGTTTTGTTGAACTAATTTCTTTTGAGCTTATCTCGGATTTTGGTGTTTCTACTTTCGAATTTCCAATTTCCGACTTTGGAGCAACATCTTTCACCAAAGTTACATTTGGTTTTGAACTTGAAATTGGCACATCTGAATTAACATCAACTTTTGCCGTTGAAACTTCTTGAGTACCAACCGCTTTTGCTGAAACTTTTTCATTTCCCGTCAAATTTGCTTGAACAGAATTTGGTTGAACTGGCGCTGATTTAGCTTGTGATGATTCTGCAGTTTTAACTTCTGTCTTGGCAGAAGCGTCTACTTTTGCGTTGGACGATACATCCTTAGCCGATGAATTTGTTGGCTGAATAAATGATTTGGATTCTGTAGGTGTGCTTAACGTTTTAGCAGAGCTAGTTTCTGCTTTCTGTGTCTCAATTTTCGAACTTCCAATTTCCAACTTTGAAGCAAGGTCTTTTGGGCTACTTACAGGTTTTGATTCAACTTGAACAGTGGATGGTTTTGCAGAATTAATCTCTTTTGGACTGATCTCTGCTTTTGTCTGTTCAACATTTGAAGTAGTTGACGAAACTATGTTTGAAACGGCTTGTTTCGCAACACTTAAAGTCGATTTTGAACTTGAAATGTGCGCATCTGACTTAACACTTACTTTTGCAGTTGAAGCCTCTTGTGGACTTGCCGCTTTAACTGTTTCTTTTCCATTTTCCGGCAATTCAGATTTAACTGAATTTTCATTAGCACTTACCGTTTTACTTTCAACAGGATTCGATTTTATTTCTGCTGAAATTGGAGATTTAACATCGGTTTTAAAAGAGTTTTCTACTTTTGCATTCGAAACTTCAGTCTTAGCCTCAGTCTTTGTTGGCGTACTTACCGAATTAATTTCAACTTTAGCGCTAGATGGTTTAGCAGGACTAATTTCTTTTGTATTTACATCTGCTTTTTCTTGTTCACCTTTCGATGATAATGAAGAAACAACAGTATTTGAAACACTTTCACTAGAAAGAACTTCTTTCGGGGCACTTACTGATTTTGAATCAACAGGAGTATTTACTTTTTTAACTGAAACTTCAGGTTCATTGCCAATTGCAACTGATTTTTCTGCATTTGGTTTTACTTCTTGGTTTTCAATTAAACCATTTTTCTGTGAAACATTATTTCCAACTTTTGAAATTGAAACTTTTTGCCCATTTTCAGACGCTTTAGAATCCGAATTGGATACCAGAGGACTTGTTTCCATTTCCGGTTCATCGGATTCTAAAGCATCAAATGAATACGCATCCAATGATTTAATAACTGGCTTATTCAAAGTCTTTTGACCTGCTTCAGCTATTTGTGCCTGTTGAAGCGAATCCTGATTAGTGGAAGATTTAACTTTTACTTTCTTGGCAGATACCTTCGTGTTGTCTTCGAGAACAGATTCATCAACTTTTTTATGTGGAAAAATGCTCGATTCAGATTTTGATTCTTGTTGTTTGCTAGAAATTGCAGAACCATTTACAGCAGATTTTATTGATTTCGCACTAGCAATAGTGGAAGATCCGTTTTTTTGGCCATTAGCTTGAGTTACAAGTGTTCTTTCATCAATGGCTTGTTTTTCACCAACTGAACCCGTCTTTGACGAAGTTTTTACAGGTTTTTCTACGCTTATTTCATTCGTTTTTGAATCAGAAACCGCTAAAGAATCTGCAAGTCCATTTTTAATTGATGAAAAAGAAACCGCAGAAACTGTTTTAATTGGAGTAGCAAGTGTTTTTCCTTGAGCAGCGTTAACTCCTAATTGATTTGTACTAGAAGACGAATTTGAAAAGACATTTACACCTGCTTTAGGATCAGCTTTTGGCGAATGCTTTAGAACAGATTTATCAAAACTTATGGCTACTTCTAGACCATGTTGTTGTAATATTCCCAATTTTTGGCCAAATCCATTTACAACATTGGTCTTATTCGGATCATTTAATGGATTTAGAGTGGAATCTAAAACGGATTTAAAATTTTTACTTGAAACTGGTTTTATCAATAAAGCTCCAACGGATTTAGAGCCGGCGTCTGCTTTAGATGTTAAACCTAACCAAGATCGAATCGTTGCTAAACTCATGACATAATCCTCTTAAGAATAGATGCCGCTTTAATTGGTTCAAGAGAACGCAGTAGTTTTTCTCGCTGTGAGTTTGATGCTGTGTTATAAATTTGAATCAAATTAGTGTCACTTAGAGGACTAAGAATCATTCTCAATTCCTCTTCATCTAAACGCATTAGCGATTTTGTAATCTCCTCTACTTTGGGGTCTTTTTCGAATAATGCATCAACATTATTCGCATATTCAGTATTTCCAGTACTATTAATCCCAGGATTTGCAGAATTTATTGCCAAAAGCTCGTCTTCCAATTGCATACTTACTTGAAAAAGGGAATCAATTAAGGCAATATCTTTCATCTCTTTTGATTTTCTTTTCGATAACTCAGTTTCAAGTTCATCAATTTTATTCTTCATATCTGAAAGATTTTGAGGGCCAAAACTAGCATAATCATACAGATAAATCTCACCACCAGTATAGCTTAACTTTGCATCTGGGTTGAAAGATGGATACAAATAAAATGAAATAACTAAAAAAATTAAAAAGGCCAATATAAAACCAATTATCGAAATAATAATTCTTCGGGGTTCCATGTTTAGCTCCTTTCGCGATTAAAACGTTGAGTTGCAATTTCGTTCATAACAAGCTGCTCGGCTTTGTCTAAATCTTTAATAAACTGAATCTTTTGCTTAGATTCAAGGTTTTCTAAAGCTAGTGTTTTTCTACGGGCTTCCATCATCTTTTTTCGTTCCCGCTCCACATCATTATTAGCTTTATTAATTCTGTTTGCCAAGTTAAACAATTGATTATGTCTACCTTGCATGTATTCAAAATGAAGTTTGTTTACTGCAATATGATCTGAGCTTATATACTCATTTAATTGATCTGAAACTTCTTCTTTATGCTGCTCTAAAGCTGCTTTTTTTTGCAAAACTTTAGCAAAAGCCTGCTTTTGAAGAATCTCTTGATGTTTTCTTACTTTCAGAACGGTTTCTAAACGAAATTCGAATTTACTTTTCATTCATTTCTCCAACCGTCAAGAAATTAATTGTGCTAATTTTTGCCACAGTGCAGCATCAAAATCATATTCATGCATATCTTGCTTCAAAAAGTCATTTAAAGCGTCAATTTTTGCGATTGCAAAATCTATTTTGGCGCTACTACCTTTAACATAGGCACCAATATTAATTAAGTCTTCAGATTCTTTATAAATCGCCAATATTTCTCGTGTTTTCTGCGATAATTGTCGCTGTTCTTTCGTAATTACTTTTGGAGACACACGAGAAACACTTTCTAAAACATCAACGGCTGGGAAATGGTTTTTATGTGCCAATGATCGAGACAAAACAATATGTCCATCAATAATCGAACGAACTGCATCTGCAATTGGCTCTGTCATGTCGTCATTATCTACTAAAATAGTGTAAAGGCCAGTAATACTTCCTCTTTGAGTTCTTCCTGCTCTTTCTAGCAATTTAGGAAGCAAAGCAAAAACACTAGGAGTGTAACCTTTTGTAGTTGGAGGCTCACCAGATGCTAAACCGATTTCACGTTGAGCCATTGCCACACGTGTAACGGAGTCCATCATTAACATAACATCTAAACCTTGATCTCTGAAATATTCAGAAATTGCGGTGGCGATATATGCTCCTTTAATACGACTCATTGCAGCTTTGTCACTTGTAACGGCAACAACAACAGATCTCGCTAGACCTTCTGGCCCAAGCGCATCTTCTATAAATTCTCTAACTTCTCGGCCACGCTCACCAATTAATGCAATTACATTTACATCTGCTGAGGCATTTTTGGCAATCATTCCCATCAAAACACTTTTACCAACTCCTGAGCCGGCAAAAATACCCATTCTTTGACCTTTACCAACCGAAATAAACGCATCAATTGCCCTTACTCCTGTTCGCATCATTTCATCAATATTTTCACGCTCAAGCGGTCCTGGCGGAGAATTATGCACAGGATAAGACTCTGTGTCTTGTAAAGGACCTAGTCCGTCAATAGGTTGACAATTTGCATCTACTACTCGACCTAAAAGTGACTTACCAACTTGAATAGTTAATGGCTGTTTTACAGGCTCAATCCACATACCGGCTTTTAAACCTTCTGTTCGGTCGAGAGGCATAAGTAAAGTTTGATTATCACGTAATCCTACAACCTCAGCCTGAACTTTGACGTCATTATCCATGTGAATGGTATACAATGAGCCCAATGAAGCATTTAAACCTTTGGCTTCAATCAATAAACCAACAGCAGAAGAGACTTTACCATATTCGGTAGGATCTAATTCTGTTTTTACAACATGTTGATTAATATGACGAAGTAATTCTAACATTTAGTTTTTTTTAGGTGTTTCCCCAGTCATGTAAGGGGATCGTTTTTCTTAAATCTGCCATTTTTTTGGTGAAATTATTCACAACAACATCATGAGGTGATTCTATTTTAAATTCACCAGGTTTAAACGTTTTGGAATAGCTAACCTTTATTTTGTCTATCGCTGGAATTTTCTCCATTAATGCAACAATCGATTCATAATCGTATTCAGAAACTACAATTTCAATTTTTGTGTTCTCTGAAATAGAATCCAATGTTTTTTTAACTGATTCTTGAACCCATTTTTGTAGTTGTTCATTTTCAACGGGGACACCAATTACTTTTTCTGCCATGTCGAAAACTAAGGAAGTTACACCGGGTTTTATTTCCTCAATGGTATTGCGAAGTCGTTGATCAAGTTCCATTAAAGCATTTTCAAAATGATGTAATTGTTCATCAATACGTTGACGAGCTTTTGCTTCACCATCACTAAAACCGGCTTGATACCCTTCTTTTATTGCTGTTTGTCGAGTATCATTTAATCGGCGTGTCCATTCTAAGTTATTGCGTTCAATAACATCCTGATAATCGATTTCTTCTGTTGGCTTTTCCGCAAACAATTCCTCATAACTAAGCTTAGTTTTATCTTTTGCTTGATATTGGAGTTGTTCTCGATAAATTAATCTTACATCAGCCATAAAGGTATCTTGTTCTATCTTGCTTAATCAACCAATTGTTCGTCTGAAGATTTACGAACACTAATTGATCCGGCTTCTTCCATAATTTTAATACGTTGAATAATTCGTTGTTGAGCGTCTTCAACTTCTTTAAGACGAACTGGACCAAGAGCATCCATATCTTCCATCATAATTGAACGAGCTCTATTCGACATATTCTTTGCAAATTTATCTACTAATTGCTTATCTGCGCCTTTTAAAGCAACAACTAAGTCTCGCTTATCTACTTCTGAGATCACTTTTTGAACAATTCTGTCTTCTAACCCAAGAATATCTTCGAATAAGAACATCAGATTTTTAATTTCATCAGCTAATTCAGGGTCTCTTGTTTCAATTTCTTCAAGAACCATTCTTTCTGTAGAAATAGTTGCAGCATTTAAAATATTAGCAACTATATGAGCACCACCAGACGAAAGTCCCGAATCGTTATCGTAACCTCCCATTTGCTCACGAATTACAAATTCAATTTCTTTTAGAACTTCAGGTGCAACTTTGCCCATTGTTGCAAGACGATAAATTACATCTCCGCGAATATCTTCATTCAGGTTCGAAAGAACTTCTGCCGCACGGTCCGTTTTTAAATTTCCAAGAATTAATGCAGCCGTTTGAGGATGTTCATTTTGTAAAAATTGAACCATTTGTGAGGTTTCTGCTGTTTGGAACAAAGCAAAAGCACTCATTTCTGTTGCCGCTTCTAATCTACGAATTAAATCTCTTGCTACTTTTTCGCCACGGGCACTTTTTAAAATATCTCTTGCATAATCCAAGCCGCCTTCCATTACATACTGCTTAGCAAGCATTAAATCATGAAACTCCTGAAGTACATCATCAACAACTCTTGGAGAAACATTTTGCATACCTGCTATTTCGAGTGTTATTTTCTCGATTTCATTATCAGTAAGCATTCTAAAGACATTAGAAGCAGGTCCAACACCAATTGCTATCATAATAATAGCAACCTTTTGAACTCCTGAAAGCTGAATGGGATCGTCAATAACTCGATTGTAAGAGTAACTTGCTGGCATTGAATTAAACCTTCCGGATTTTTCTTATTTCTTTTGTTTTACCATAAAGCTTCGTACCAAATTGGCGGCTTCATCCGGTTTAAATTCTGCGAAATTTTTAATTTCATCAAACATTTTGGATTTCATCTTTAAACGACGCTGAGCTTCAGGTGAAAGTTTGCGCTGATAAACATCGGTCGTTTCAAGATTGATAAAATCTGCTTCATCATCATAATTGGGTTCTTCATCAGTCTCCGAACCTTGATTTTGTTGGTTTTTAGGAAGTGTTTTTTGATCACCTACTTTATCACCTTTAATCTCTGGTTTCATATCAAAGAAAAGTGGTGGTGTATCAGGATTAATACGTTTTACTATTGCATAAAGAACTAATAATGCAAGGCCTAAACCTAATAGAATTAAGCCCCATTTAATCCATTGATTCAGCATTATTTGCTCTTGTAGATATTGCGTTTGGTTCTGCATGTCAACTTCAAGTTGATCTTCAAATCTGATTTGTGTGATATTTACATCGTCACCACGATTTGTATTAATTCCCAAAGCGTTTTTGACCACTCCGCCAATGTCTCTCAACTCAGCTTGTGTGTATGGAAAATAAACAACAGAATCTCTTCCATCAGTAGTTTTTAATCTATTCGATTTATGATTTAACAGAACAGAAACTGTAATTCTATTTATTGTACCAACAGGTTTTTCGTATTTCTCACGTGTTGTACTAACTTCATAATTTCTTAGTTTAATCGCAGATTCTTGACTATTTGACGACTTATCAATTGATTGACCTCTTAAAGCCGGCGGATCATTTATATCAATTGGTAAAGGTTCTTTCTTAATATCTGACATCGCTTCTTGTCTCGATTCTTCTGATATCACCACTCTTGATTCCGGATCAATCAATTCCGAATCTCTAGTTAACTTTTCAAAATCATGTTCTGTTGAAACGCGAACTATACTATTTCCTGTACCTAAAACTCTATCGAGCATTGATTGCCCTTTTTGAGTTAAATAGACTTCAGCCTGTTGTTTAACCTTAAGTTGCCCATTAGATAAACCAATATCTGAACCCGAAGCTTCATTATTTGAAATCTTATTTCCTCTTTGATCTAGAATCGTAACATTTTCAACCGTTAACTCTTCAACACTATGAGCAACTAATGCAGAAATTCCTTCAATTTGAGCCGGAGTTAATCGTGTACTTGGATTCATGTTCAAAATAATTGAAGCTGATGCATGAACTGAGGACTCTGTAAATGGCGAACGTTCTGGTAAAACCAAGTGAACACGAGCAGCCTCAACTTGATCCATAGCGCTAATTGTTCTCGACAATTCTCCTTCTAAAGCTCTTTTTAAATTTACACGTTGCATGAAATCAGTCATGCCTAAGGTATTGCTATCAAATAATTCGTAACCTCTATAATCTGCTGCGCGCGCACCTTGCCCAGCAAACTGTAAGCGCAACTCGTAAACATCTTCTCTTGGAACCATGATTGAAGTTCCGCCATCTGTTAATTTGTAAGACACACTTTTCTTGCGGAGTTCTTCAACAATATTATTAGCTGAAGAAGGTTCTAAATTTCCAAATAATAACGTGTAATCTGGTTGAGTTGCCCAAAGGAATACACTTGTAACTCCCGCTAAAATAACAACAGACATAAAGCCAAATAACACGCGTTGAGCCATGTTAAGAGGTCTAAAAAAGTTGTTAAGAATGTCCGAAAAACGTGCCATAATGGGGTAGTTTTATAAAGATTAAATTTGCATTCTTGAAAGTTCTTGATAAGCTTCAATCGCCTTATTTCTTACTTCAAGCATAAGTTGGAAACTTAACTGCGCTTTTTGAAGAGAAATCATTACTTCATGAATATTTTCTGATTTACCAGAAACAACGTCTTCAACCTGTTTGTCAGCTGTTTTGGATGCTTGATCTACAGAGTTAATTGCATCGCGAATCATATCTCCGAAACTTCCACTTTGGCTATTTAAAGATACTCTTTGAAGCGATTTTCTGTTTTCAATAACGTCATCCATTGGAGGTTGAGAGTTATTTCGAGGCAAGGTTTTCATAGCACCAGTAGCCTCTTTAAACGTATTTAAAGCAAAAGTAGTCGGGTTAATTGGCATAATAATCTGGTTTTATAGTTAAACTCTGAAGTCAAAATTGCGACCTTTTGATTCTGGCATTTCCATTCTGGAATTCCCATTAGACATATACAATTCCAGACGGTGATTTGAACCTTGTGGAAATTGTTCATGAATTAATGCCTGTTCGTCACTGGATAATGGTTTCAAATTAGATAAACCACTTTTACCAGATTTATACAAAGATTGTGCATTTTCTACAGATTGAACGTTTTGTAACTTCATTTTAGATTGCTTTTATTAGATTTCGAATGCTCGTTTTATTAGTTGCTTTTCGGCTTCTACAACCGAAATATTGGCTTCAAAAAGCCTATTTGCGCTCACCATGTTTGTCATCTCTTCTGTCAAATCCAAATCTGGATATTTCACCATGCCATTTTCATCGGCATCTGGGTGTGTCGGGTTGAACTCATAACGGAATTTTTCCTGTTCAACTATTTCTTCCTGAGGCCCCATTTCAGCCAAAACTCTATTCTGCATATTCGAGCTTAATTGACTGTTTAAGTGACCATTTCTGGTTTCTTTTAAACCCATTGTTGTTTGTTCCAACTTCAACTTAAACTGTTGATCATCAGATAAAGAAGTTCTTAATGTTTTTGGTCTGTATGGACCATCGCCACCTTCAATTCTAGTAGTTCCTGCATTGGCAATATTTTCCGCACTTATATTTAACACCTTCCTTTGAAGATCCATGCCTCGTGATGCAGTTTTAAATACGGAAAAGAAACGGTCTATTTGCATATCAGTTCACCTATTGATTCCGACCTGTAATGCCGGCTCTTAATAATTGGAAATTATGACGTAGTGAACGAGTCACTAATTGAGCCCTAATTTGAGTATCGGCTAAAGCCATCATTTCATTTTCAATTAAGGGCATTTCTTCGGTTTCCTGCAATGAAGGCTGAATCTTAGACATATCAGCTCCGCCGGAACCTGAGTTTTGTGCTTTTTGAAGTTGCGATTCGAAAGGAACTTCTAGGCGTTTATAACCCGGAGTATCAATATTCGCAACGTTGGATGCAATAGCTTTTTGTCTAAGTGCGTAAGCGTCCAAAGCAGTTTTAAGTAAATCGGTGTGGTTGCTGTCAACTAATTTCATAACACAGATGGTTTTATTTAGCTTCAATAAAACAAGCATCGTGCCAAAAACAAAATCTTATAGCTAAGTTGAACACTTTCAATTCTTGTCATGCCATCTAAGATTTTCTTAGCTCCAAATTACAATCGAAACAAGTTTTTCAGTTCGGCATAGTTTTTAGTATTACTTAAATGAAATACTACAAACAACCTGATGACGACTATGCCTCAGACCGAAATTCAAACTATCGTTTCTATATTTGACGAACACATTATTCCCGTAATTGGTGTAAACCTTGCAGCCGATTCGGTGAGCTATGCAAATAAAAAAGCTGAGAACTTGTTCGGTTTCTCTCCAGTTGGAGAGCATCCTTTTTCTTTACTTTCAGGTAAAATAAAACCTTTTGGAAACGAAGAACGATTCGTTTCAACTAAAGGTCTATTTCGCATTTTACGCTTAGATTCAACTCAATTCAACGATCAAATCATCTTTTTTGAACCAATTGAAGAAGAACCAGGTAAAAAAGTTATGGTGGCAGGCGAATCTGCGGCTAGTTTAATAACTCATTTATTCCGTTCTCCTTTAACAGCTCTATTTGGCTTAAGCGAGATGATTTCAACCTCAACTGATGCGAACAAAGAACTTATTGCACACGCAATAACAGATGGACTTACAAGAATGTCGGGCTTCTTAGATCAGTTAGAAACCTTTACTAAAATTGACCAACCTGATACACAAAGTGTTCATCTTGGCGCTCTTATTCAAAGTTTTATTTACAAACTTCCTGCACATCAACGGCAAAAAATTCAGTTTACAATGGCACCAGGAATTTCAGAAGTTAGAACTGATGCCTTATTTATTCATGAAATTCTTTCCGAATTAATAAAAAATGCATTTGAACACGGCTCTGATGTGCTTTCTCCAATCGTAATTCAATTATTTGATTCAAAAACATTTCAGGTTAGTAATACTGGATTTATTTCAAATGACATTGTAGATGGACTTTTCCAGCCATTTTTCTCAACTAAATCTCAAAACTGGGGACTCGGACTAAGTAGATGCGTAAAAAAAGCGCAGGCTCTTGGGGGAACACTGCGCTTAATTGAAAATTCACGAATTAAAGGGATTAGCATTGAGCTAAAACTCCCTTAAGATTCAAAAATTAATTTTTCCTTTAAAACTATTCTATTTCGTTAAAACGTATCATAATCCAATCGAGAAAAAACAATCTCACTAAAGTCGATTGGTTCACAGTTGTCTAAATTGATTGGTAAAAACCCTATTGGTAACGATGATTTAGCTTGCATTTTCTCTGATAAAAGAGGATAAAGCCAATGCTTTTTCGAAAGCGTTAAAATGACTCTTCTTGAATATAACTTTCTTCCCAATTGATTTAGGGTTTCTAAAAAAAGAGGTAGCTTTTCTTTTTCAAATTGACTTACTTCCCCAATATAAAGATGATTTTCAGCTTTTATTGCCATTGAAAATCCATTGACTTGTACCAATTGGACACTTTTGTTCTTTTTGTACTCGAAAAACACGGAATCTCTTTTTAAGCCAGGAGACCATTGTAAGGCTGTTTGGGAATCATAATCAAATCGAATTTTAGATAAGGTAAAACTAGTTAACCACAAATATATCGGCTTAAACAGTTTTTGTTTTGAGGCTAATTGTAGTAATGGAAAAACTGATATGATTATTTGAAAATCATACATTGTATCAAAAAACTGCCAATTCAATTTTCTTTTGAATCCAGGTAAGGAATTTTCATTTGGAAAGCCAAAAACGAAATCGATTCCTAAATCCTTCGCCAAATCGTACGTTTTAGTTGCTAACTGTATAAATAAGCCTTTTTTCTGATGATTTGGAGCAGTCATTGTATCTCCAGATTGCGCAACTAAATAAGTCTTACCATCTTGATAAAATTGTAGCGGAAAAACTCCATAATAAGCAGCAGGTTCATTCAATTGCTCATGATATGCTAAAAAACCAACGAACGCTTCTCCAAATGCAGCAGTATTATATTTCTTTTTAAGCTCATCTTCTGAAACTTCTATTCCAAATGATTTCTGATATAATTCCCTAATTGCACTAAAACTATGCTCATTAATACGCTCAATTCTATAATCGCTCATGGGATTCCTGTTTTTTTAAATGCTGAATGAATAAAAAACATGCACGAATCACGTGTTGTAGTTGACGATACGACATGTCTTGAAATAATATCTTTTTGATTTACAGGGAAATCAGGATTAGAATAAACCGCAAACTGATGTGTATAGCCTACATTCTTTGCTAAATCGATTACTTTATCCGTGTAATTTCCATCAGGATAAGCTACATAGTGAATTTGTTTTCCGATACATTTTTCAAGAACCTGTTTAGATAATGAGAGTTCTTCTACACAATCAATTTCAGAGATTTCACCAAATAAATAATGACTATATCCATGTGAACCAATTGTAACAATATTGCTTTCTGCCAATTTTTTAAGGCTTTCTGCTGACAAAATTTGCCATATTTCTGAGTCAATCGATTGCATGAATTCAACTGGATCTAGCTGAGTTTTTAATAACTGTTCAAATGTTAAGCGCTGAGTTTTACTGAATCCTTTTACAATTGAGTAAAAATCGTCTTGATTTGATTTCAGTTTTTCGCTCAAATACAATTCATCAAATATCCATTTAAGCTCTTTAAGCTTCGATCGCTCTAAAGCTTGTAACAAATCCGGAAACAAAAAACTTGTTGGGTTTTCTTCACCACAAACCCCTGAAATAAAAAAAGTAACGGGAATTTTATATTTCTCTAGTAGTGGCAAAGCAACTGTTAGATTATTCAAATACCCGTCATCGAAAGTAAGAGCTATTTGTTTCCGAGTTTTATGTTTTGGTGTAGTTTGAATTAACTCATCTAATGAAACGCAATCAAAATTGCGTTTTAAATAGCGAAGATGTTCCTCAAATTGGTCTTTTTGTAAATGTCTTGGTGAAAACCAACTCGTATTTTTTTGGGTAATTCCATGATACATTATCACTAACCCATTATTTTCCGAGCGATTAGACACTATTCTATTAATTCCGGTAAAAGCCGTGAAAGGAAAAATCACATTTCTTGCAATTACCTTGGTTAGCTTCATACTATTTCTTAGCGTCAATTAAATCGATGGCTTCTTGTCTAGTAATGGCTTCAGGCTCAACACCTTTCGGTATTTTCACATTCAGTTTTCCCCATTTTATATAGGGTCCAAAACGACCAGTTAACACTTGAATTTCATCGCCTTTTTCTTCAGGATACTTTCCTAATTCTTGAATTGGAGCTGAGCCTCTTGATTTTCTATTCGCTGCTTTTGTTAGCAACTCTAATGCTCTTGGTAATTCTACTTCTAAAACATTATCAGCTGCGGCTAATGAAGCAAACGTTCCATCATGAACAACATAAGGACCAAAACGACCAACTCCAGCTCTAATTTCTTTGCCAGATTCGGGGTGCGTACCAACTAATCTTGGCATATCTAACAGTTTTAAGGCTGTCGGCAAGTCTAAATCTTCAGGTTTCATTCCTTTTAACAAAGAACCGCGTTTGGGTTTTACTTTTTTATCTTCGCCCAAACCAACTTGAACATAAGGACCAAATCGACCATTTAGAACAAAAATATCATCACCAGTTTCAGGATCTTTACCTAATGAACTAGGGCCGTCTTTAGAATCTTGCAATAACTCTTTTAATTTCGCTTGAGTTACATCACCAGGATATAAATCAATCGGTAGAGATGTTGATGCTGTTTCTGCTAAATCTGTTGTTTGAACATAAGGGCCAAATTTTCCAACTAAAACTTGAAGTCCTTCCAAATCTCTAATTGGCAAAACGATTTTTCTAGCTTCCGCAGGATCAATTTGCGCTTCTTGAATTTGAATCTGATTCAAAAGTCCTTTTTCGCCTTTAAAATAACTTTCCAGATATTTCAACATTTCGTGTTCGCCTGCTGCAATCTCATCTAGTTTTCCTTCCATTTCAGAAGTGAATTTCGTATCCACTAAATCTGGGAAATGTTTTTCTAACAAACCAGCAACGGCAAAAGCCATAAACGATGGAATTAAGGCATTTCCTTCTTTTTTAACATATCCACGATCTACAACTGTACTGATAATACTTGCATAGGTACTCGGGCGACCAACACCTTCTTTTTCCAAAGCTTTTACTAAAGTTGCCTCTGTAAAACGAGCAGGTGGTTTTGTTTCATGACCTTTTGCTTCAATATTTTTTGCATTTATAGTATCACCAACAAATAATTCTGGCAACATTGATTCTTGATCTTCTAAAGCTGCTTCAGGATCATCTGAACCTTCTACATAAGCTCTAAAAAAACCTGGGAATACAATTTGTTTTCCAGAAGATTTGAACATTGCACTTGTACCGTTGTTTTGTGCAACTATTTCCGCATTGGTGAAATTTAACAAAGCGTCTGCCATTTGAGTCGCCATGGTACGCTTCCAAATTAAATCATATAATTTGAATTCTTTTCCACTTAAACCCGTTTCTTGCGGAGTTTTAAATTGATTTCCTGCAGGACGAATTGCTTCGTGAGCTTCCTGTGCGCCTTTTGCTTTTTTATTGTAAGAACGAACAGTGTGAAATAAATAATCTTTTCCGTAAATGGAAACCACCGCATTTCTTGCCGCTTCAATAGCTTGTTGACTCAAATTCGTAGAATCGGTTCTCATATACGTGATATAACCGTTTTCGTATAACTTTTGAGCTACTTGCATGGTCTCTTTGGCAGAAAATCCATACTTACGATTGGCTTCCTGTTGCAAAGTAGATGTGATAAATGGAGGAGCAGGAGAACGTTTTTGATTGGTTTTTTCAATAGCCTGAACAGACCACTTTGCAGATTTTAAGGTTTCTACAAGTTCTTGAGCTTCTTTTTCATTCAGTAATAAAACTTTGGATTTTGTATCTAATAATCCTGTTTCTGAACTAAAATCTTTACCTGTTGCAATTCTAGTGTCATTAACTCTAGCAAGCTCTGATTTAAAACTAACTTTATCGCCCGATTTATTTAATTGAGCAAGAATATCCCAATACGAACTCGTTACGAAACGCATACGTTCACGCTCACGCTGAACTAAAACCTCAACCGCTACTGACTGAACACGACCTGCGGAAAGACCTGGAGCTAATTTTTTCCACAGTAATGGAGAAATGGTGTAGCCCGCTAAACGATCCATAATTCTGCGCGTTTCCTGCGCGTTTACCAAATTCATGTCAATTTCACGGAAATTCAACAAGGCTTTTTTGATAGCATCTTCTGTAATTTCATGAAAAACCATACGCTTTACTGGCATTTTGGGTTTTAACACTTCTAATAAATGCCAAGAAATTCCTTCCCCTTCACGGTCCTCGTCAGTCGCTAAAATGAGTTCATCAACATCGCTTAATTGTTTTTTAAGTTTATCAACTACCTTTTTTTTATCAGCTGAAATCACATAAAGTGGTTCGAAGTCTTTATCGATATTAATTCCAATATTTGCCCATTTTTCTTTTTTGTATTTAGCAGGAATTTCTTTTGCATTTGCAGGTAAATCCCGAATATGCCCCATGGAGGAGTCTACGGAATACCCCTTTGGAAGAAACTTCTTGATTGTTTTTGCTTTTGTCGGCGATTCTACAATTACTAATGCCTTCATAGTGTTTTTCTTAACAATAGATTGTTTTTAAATAAGTTATGCTAATCATTATTCCAAAACATGAAATGGAATTAATGAAATAAATGTCTGTTATGCTTACTAAGTTAGGTAAAATAAGGTGAGAAATGGATAAAGAAAATTTGAATTAACGGTTTCTTTCAGATTTCTAGATAGAAATTTATCGGGCTTAACTTTTATTATTTGAAAATTTTTAGATTTATCTGAGCATTTTATTATCATATTAAATGAATTTCAGACCGTTCTATTCTATTCTTTTATTTCTTTTTTGCTTTAGCCTCAATCTTACGGCTCAATCTCCTTTCGATTTCCCTTATACTGTAAAAAAATATACAGTTGATGATGGCTTAACGGCTAACTCAATAAATCATGTAATACAAGATAATCTAGGGTTTATTTGGATTGCTACTTCTGGTGGTTTAAATCGGTTTGATGGACATACTTTTGAAACTATCGACCTTCCAATCGATTCCCTAACAAACTCTTCCGATACCTATATTGTATCTATTCAAAAGTATAAGTCTAATTTATTTTTCAAAACCAAATCAAACTGGTATCTCTATGATACGTTCACACAAGATTTTACTCGTTTACCCAATGAGAATTCAAGTTCAGAACATTTTTATTCCTTAACCGAATTTTCCGAGTCCTTAATTGGAAAAAGTGAGCTAGTTAAAGGCAATCTTTCTTTGATTAATAAAAAAAACTGGTCTGCAATGCCACTGATACCAGACCTAGTAACAAGTTATTTTATTCATAATGATTCACTTTGGACGGTCTCTTTAGAAGAAGTTATCATTATTGCACCCGATTTTTCTGTAAAACGAATTAAACATAATTTCCCTGATAGTAAACACATCACCTCATTGTATGTTAAAAAAAAACGGAATGGAAAAGGGTTTTGGGTTTATAATTTTGCACTAATAGACCAAAACTTAGCAGGTAACTCAACTCATTTTTTGCAAGCAGATTTTTCGAATCCAACACTTTTTTATCCACTCGAACAATCCATAAATGAAAAAATTAAACACATTTATTTTTATCTTTTCCAAGAAGATGAAAATAATCGATTATGGATTAATACGGAATTCGAAGGTTTATATATTGCTGATTTAGACAAAAACATCCTAGTTAACGCTAAGCAGATTCCTTCTTTAAAACCTTCTTTTGAACAATTTCTAACAAGAGGTGTTAACGAAATTGAACAACAGCTTTCTTTGGGTTAATGGAAATGGAACAGGCTTAATTCAAATCGATTTAAAGTCCAAACCATTTTTAACCATTCCTGCCCAAACAACTATTGGGCCTATTACTGTTTCAACCTTAACGAAGAGAGTTTGGTCTCTTAAAAATCAATTATGGTTTGTAAACCACAATAATCCCTATAGTTTAAATCACATCGATTTAGAGAAATGGACGGGCGAATCCTTTCAGTTTACAAACGAAAATAAAAAGTTACTTATATCGGATGCCTATTCATTGGACAATGAAAATTTTTTTGTGGGTAGTATTGAGAACCAAATAATCCATTTTAATGTAAAAACAGGCAAACAAGCAGAAATTGACGTTCCATTTTCAAATAAAGTTGCATCTAAATTTTCGAGTCAGAACCTTTCAGGTGTTGCAAGTCGGAGCAAAACCCGCTCTTTGTGGTTCGGGAATAGATTTCAATTCTTTCAGCTTTCCAAAAACCATATAGCCAAAAATTCTTTTAGTATAACCGATACTTCTGGTTACGGAAACTATATGTGGCAAATGAATGCCGTTTCAGATTCACTAAGATACGGTGTTTGGTTCACCATGGGCGGCAAATTAGGATTTCATTCTTTTTCTACCCAACAAAATGAGTATATAACTTTTAAAGAAGTGGGAAAAAGTGATAATAAGCATATAGAACTGATTCAGCGAAACGACGCATTAAATCAAAACCTCTGGATTTGCACAGAAAATGGTCTTCTCTATTTTGAACCCGAAACAGGAAGATCTCGCTATTTTGATAAACGAAAAGGTCTTCCCGATAATTTTACTTACGGCTTGCTTATAGATAAAAATGAAAACCTATGGATTCCAACAAATAGAGGTTTAGCAAGAGCTAGCATTGAAATCGACGCTCTAGGTCTTCCAGAGCTAATATTTAAAAACTTTACCGTAAAAGACGGACTCCAAAGTAATGAATTTAACACTTTTGGCTATTCTGAAGATGATTTTGGGCGATTTTGGCTCTCAGGAATTGGCGGAATAAATATGTTTTATCCTGATTCCATAATAGATGATTCAAGTCTTCCTAAACCCATTATCAAACAACTTTTAGTATCTAACCAACCTATTGAAACCGATACTGTCGTTTCCTTAAAAAAACATTTCACATTAAGTCACGAAAACAGAGATCTAACTTTAGAATATACAGGGATTTATTTTAGAAGAGCCGAAGACGTGACTTATGCCTATAAACTAACCGGTTTTGATGAGGATTGGATTTATTCAGGGAAAGAAAATCGAGTTCGATATACGAATCTAAAACCTGGTGTTTATAAGTTTTCATTAAAAGCGGCAAATTATGATGCGGTTTGGTCAGAACCGATTTCTGTTTGGATAACTATCTTAACCCCATTTTGGTTGTCTTGGTGGTTTATTAGCTTATTTGTTCTTGCATTAATTGGGATAATCTTTGGCATAATTCGGTATTACTCTTTTTTAAAAGTAAAACAACTATTGCGTGAGTTAGAAAAAAAAGAACTGATAAACAAAGAACGCTCTCGAATTGCTCAAGATTTACATGATGAAATTGGAGCGAATTTAACTCAGATTGCGATGTTGAGTGAATTGGTTAATCAAGAAAACTCTGACTCTTCGTCTGGCAAAGTAAGCTTAACAAAAGTAGCAGAAGCCGCAAAATCAGGGGTAAATAATCTTTCTGAAATCGTTTGGTCTTTAAATCCTAAACACGACAATCTCGAAAAAGTAGTCTCTTATATTCAGGAATACACAGAGAATTTTTTCAAATACAGTAACATTCGTGTTTTGTTCGATATTCAAGAAAACGTTCCTGATGTTACTATTGCATCAGACATTCGCCATGCTTTGTTAATGTGCATTAAAGAAGCCTTAAACAACGCTTTAAAATATTCGGAAGCTACCACAATTTGGCTTCATATTTCAACAGAAAACAATCGCTTACGCATAATTATTCAAGATAATGGTATTGGTTTTACTTTATCTGAAGAGCTCAATAAAGGAAATGGAATTGGTCATATTTTATCAAGAATCCATCGTTTTAATGGAACTGCGCAGATCGAAACAAGTCCAAATAATGGCTGTGAAGTCAAATTTGAACTTTTATTAAGAAGCTAGAATCTTATATATGCTATTAATCTGAGTTCGAGATAAGAATGAAATATAATAAAGGTTAAAAATAATTTCGTCATTCTGGGCTTGACCCAGAATCTTCGCCTGATGAAAAAAGAACTTAATGCTCAACTAAAGGTAAAACGGCCGTTTTTTCTGTTTTTTCTTGTAGATGGCTAAAAAACTATTGTCCCAATTCTTAGCCCGAACTCAGGTTATTATACTGTTTGAACCTACTCCAATAATTCGATTTTGTTGGTTTTTACCCTTTCAAAGCGTGTTAAATCACCAATTATTTTGCTGAAAACTATTTTTCAGAGTAAGCTCATGTTTTAATAGCTCGATTTCAAATTATTTGCGAATTGCATTCAACGCATCTAAAACTTGCTGACCGTGATTTTTCGAATCCACTTTTTCAATAAGCGCTAAAACGGTTCCATCCGTATCGATTACAAATGCAGATCGGGAAGCACCAAGATATTTCTTACCATACATCGATTTTTCAATGATTGAATCTGTAATTTCTGGGAATTTTTGATCAGGATCGGAGGCTAAGACATAAGAAATTGCATGCTTAGCTGCATATTTGAGATGAGATCCACATGTGTCTTTTGATAAAGAAAGTATTCCATAGCCTTTTGCTGAAATCTGCTCTGTAAACTCAACCAAACTTTTGTTTTGATTGTCACAACTACTTGTATTGTTTTTCATGTAAACTGAAATCACAAAGGGTTTTGTAAGGATTTCAGCTAATGAAACGGTTCTTTCGTTGCCATTTTCAACGACTTTTAGAGTAAGTGAGGTATCAATTTTTTGACCAACTTGTATCATAATCGTGTTTCTTGTAATTCTTTTTTAATGGTTTTAGTGCTAAATATCTTTCTTCGAATAATTAAAAAACAATTCTCTTGATGATATAGGCACAAATTACTCAACTTTTTATCCTGAAATGATATAAAGCTTAAAACAAGCTTATCATTACTCTCTATAATTGAATAGAACCGATTTATTTAAGGAAGGTAACAAAGCTACCCACAAGTTTCGATATGGAACCTAAATTCAAAACGCAGTAATCCAGTTGTCAACTAAATGAAATTAATTTTTTTTAAACATTAATCTGCTAAACAGATTGATACAACACGAATTATCAATTTAATTAATATCGGTATTTAAATAAAATATTTTTAACCGATATTAAAATAAAGTTTAATCTGAACTCAGATTTAATAGTTAACGCCAAGGTTTTTGTTAGTCTCCTAATTCCCAAAAACAAACTGCTGCTAATATTAACGAGTGCGTAATTTCTCCGTTTCTGATTTTATCTAAGAATTCATCTCTTGTTATAAGTTTTACCTCAATATCTTCATGCTCATCTAAGTCTTGCTCTGCAATTTTTTTACAGTTTCTAGCAAAAAATAAATGGGTGTGATTATTTGCAATAGCAGGATTAACAGCTGTAACTCCCAACAATTTCCATTCATTCGACTCATATCCAGTCTCTTCTAAAAGTTCACGCTTTGCCGATTCTAGCGGATCTTCGCCTTTATCCATCACTCCACCAGGAATTTCAAGTGTAATTGTATCTAGCCCATGGCGATATTGATAAATAACAATAACTTCACCTTCTTCGCTTTCAGCTATTATATTAATCCAATCTGGCATATTTAGAACAACGAAATTTCCGCTTTTATCATCTAATCTTGCTTCATGTTCAGTTACTGTAAATACCCGCGTTTTTATCAATTCTACCGAATCGGAGGTTTTCCATTTTCTAATAATTCGTGTCATAATAAATTTTTTTGTTGTTTTTACTAAGTTAAAAGATATTCTCAATTTTGATTGAATTTATTTGAACTAAAAATATTTGGCTTTTCCTAAACTGTGATTTCGCAAAATAATCGTAAATGAAATATAATTTAACAAGGTACATACCACTAAATTCTACTTTTAATACTTGGTTCAATTATTGAGTTCACTCCAAAAAATCGATTTTTTCGGTTTACACCCATCCAAATCCAACGAATTCGATGAAGATATTGCTAGAAACCACTTTTTGGAGTACGCTCATTATTCAAAACTTAAAAAGTGCTATCAAGTTCAATTAAATTGAAGATTCGTGAAGGTGCTTTTTAGATGAAAAAATAATTTCATAACAATGTCCTGCAACTTACTTAGTTTTTGCGTGTTCTAGACCATCATTACCTAATTAAAATTATACTCTATTGGATACCATATATTTAACCGAACAATTTAACGTATCGGCTGATGCTGTATATAAAGATTGGCTTGATAGTGATTCTCATACAGACATGACCGGCGGTGAAGCCGAATGCTCCGACCAAATTGGCGAAACCTATTCAACTTGGATGAATACATCACTGGAAAAAACATTTCACTAACCCCTTATTCTGAAATCATTCAGTCTTGGAGAACAAGTGAATTTGCAGATTCAGACCCAGATTCCAAACTGACAATTCTTTTAAAAAACACTGATTCAGGTTGTGAATTAACACTAATTCACGAAATGATCCCTGAGGGTCAGTCAGATTACAAAAAAGGCTAGATTGAACACTATTTTGCACCAATGAAAGAGTTTTTTAATGACTTTTCGATTTAATTTTCTGAAATAATTGCTTGTCTTTCATAAGCGAGCCTACCAAAAAACAATAAAAAGAGCAATCATAAGTATTGCTTTTTCTTTTCATATCAATCAAAAATTTGTTCTAACTCCAAAAAGTACCTATCAGAAAAATAATCGTCAAATTAACGCGATTTAATGCGCTCTCAATAATCGACTTTAGTGTTTGACTCCTAATTTAATTTTTTGACTTCAACCATAGGAGATTCGAAAAAAACCCTTTTTCTTTTCAACTGAACATCATTTACATTTATAATTACTTTCCCAACCTTTATCTCCATTTTTGTATCTTGCAACGAAATTAATCTTTTAATTTCTTGGCTATGCAAACAACATTTTCGATTCAGCCCGATCCTAATTATTCCGATGATTATTTATCCCGTTTAGTTTCCCACGCCTGTGATGTAATGGAGGAGATGTATCAAAAGGGTTATTATCCTAAAATGACCATTAAACGTGTTTGGTCCGAACACAATCCAATTATTGAAGGCGAATTTGCAAAACCAAAATCGTATCGTTGGTATCTTACTAGAGAAATTTTCAAATTAGTAAAACGTGGAGCCGAAATAATAGTAAGTTCTGAACGTAAAGCTGTTGCACTTAACAATCCCATTTTACTTGATTATTTGGATGAAAACGATTGGGATATCACTCAAAAAAAATTATTTCTTTTCAAACCAGAACGTATCGATTTGTCTTTAAATCGTTTAGAGCATTATACAGGAACTAATGCCGAAGACTTTCAAAGAAATATTTTATATACCAATTATGATATGCACGTAGAGGTTTTTCAAGAGAAATACCCAGATTGCATAACACCTACTCGTAAGGGGGTTCAAATGCCAGCCTACCATCACAAGCTTCCAAATAATGAAGGCCTAACTTTAATCAACATTGGTGTTGGTCCGTCAAACGCAAAAACGTGTAGCGATCACATTGCAGTGCTTCGTCCAGATTTAATGATAATGGTTGGTCATTGTGGCGGGCTTAGAAATCACCAAGAAATTGGGGATTTTGTTCTTGCATCGGGTTATATGCGAGCTGATGGTGTTTTAGATGATTTACTACCTCTTCATGTTCCAATTGCGCCTACTTTTTTACTGAATTTGCATTTACAACAAGCTTTACGAGAATACCAACTTAATTATCGCATTGGTTCAGTTTACACAACTATGAACAGAAATTGGGAATTTTCAAAAAAAAGTACCGTAAGTGATATTCACCTAAGTCGTTCTATTGCAATTGATATGGAATCTGCAACTTTAGCAACAAACGGGTTTCGTTATAGAGTTCCACATGCAACACTTTTATGTGTTAGTGATAAACCCCTACATGGAAAACCAAAACTAAGTGGACCTGCTCAAAACTTTTACGAAAACTCAAAAAAGCTCCATTTAGATGTTGTGATTCGTGCTATTGAATTAGCAAAAGAAGTCTATCCTGGTGGTTTACCAAACTCAGATATTCGAGCTTTAAACGAACCTCTTATGGGTGGGCTCGGTGACTAGTTTTAAACTAGCAACTTTGGAAGATATTATTCCCATAAGACATCAAGTTTTAAGAAAAGGCCGCCCCATAGAGACGGCTTCTTTCATTGAAGACCAATTGGAAAGCACTTTACATTTTGGAATCTATACTGAGCAAAACAAGATTATTTGTTGTCTCACTATTACTCCAAATATTTACAAAGGAATCGAAGCTTGGCAATTACGAGGAATGGCAACGCATCATGATGCTCAAGGAAAAGGTATTGGTTCTCAATTAGTTAAGCAAAGCATTGAATTTGTTCAACATAAAGAAAATAAAGCCCTAATGTGGTGTAATGCAAGAGAATCTGCTGTTCGGTTTTATGAAAAATTAGGTTGGGTAATCGATTCCAAACGATTTGATATTGAGCCTATTGGTCCCCATTTTAAAATGAAAGTTGATTTAATCTAAATCTGCTTTTTGTAGCCTTATTAACTATTACCTCTAGTTCAGTTTAAATAAAATCATAAAAATTACCATTATATTTCTTTCTACGGCAAAAGATATTGATTACAATATGTGTATAAACTTGAGTTCAAAAAAAGAAATAACTATGAAAATGTACTTATTTGAATGGGTTCTGCACCAGGTAATGCTATCTTTGCAGAATCAGGTGCTAAATTCGCTTTGTGAACACTATTTTATCTAAACCAATTTTTGTCTTAAAATTCTACTCGTTCGTAAATTAAAATCTTTGGAAATCTGATTCATTTATACCAAATAGTAAGTCATTTCATAAGCTTCCGCAATCAGTTCTCATCAACATATTGTGCTATTTTGAACAATTTAGAAGAGTAAAAATCCCAGAAAACGACTTTTAGGCATGGATTCCTTTCATGTATTTTCATTTTTTACCACTTATTTAAAATAAATTGAATCAATAAAAACTATATCTTACATAGATTATTGTGAATTATTCCGAAAATTTTCATCTTTTTTTTTAAAAACTCTGTAAGATTTTAGCTCCTCATGCGTCTCTCTTTTGAAACAACAAACAGATTTTTGAAAACGCATGAAATATCTAAACTCAACTTTAACAAATAGTGTACCCACATTAAGACTCAAAGAACTTCCAACCGATGAGCAACCTAGAGAAAAATTACAACGATTTGGCCCAGAGGCATTAACTGATGCTGAATTATTGGCAATAATTCTACGCACAGGAACTAAAAAATTAAATGTTCTTGATTTATCAAAAAAACTACTTGCCGACTCATTAGGTTTACCGCTTCTATTTCGAAAAAAATGGCGTGAATTGGCAAATTATCCAGGAATTGGCCCTGTAAAAGCGATTACTTTAGAAGCCGTTTTTGAGCTTTCAAGACGCTCTCATACTATGTCGATTAACAATCGTATGCAATTTAGTGAATCCAAATCTGTTGCTGATTATTTTAGACCCCTTTTACGTGATGAAGATCACGAAAACTTTTATGTTGTTGGCTGTGATAATCAATTGAAAATGTTATTTCACAAAAAGTTAGCTAAAGGACAAAAAAATTCCGTTTCTGTTGATTTAACAACATTAGTGAAGGAGTTAATCTTGGGAAATGCTTCAAATGCGTTCATTCTACACAATCATCCAAGTGGCGCAAGTACTGCTTCAGAACCAGATAAAGTATTAACCAGAAGAGTTCGGCAAGCCTGTGATTTAGTTGGAATCAAACTTCTCGATCACATAATAATTTTCGGGAATGATTATCGAAGTATGGCGGATAATGGCGAACTATAAAACAAAATCTTTTATCTTTTTTGATTCAACTACTTAGTTTTCGGACTCCAGTTATAGAATAGTTTATCCCATATTTTATGAATTGCTTTTTTGCGATAACTCCTAAATAGCTTATAAATAAGACTTCCGTTGATATTTATTGGCTCAAATGAACACATAAATCCAATAGATTGAACTAAATTATTGTAGAATCCATTTCAAAAAGTTGTTGGTAACTCAAATTCGGACTTTGACCTTTTGTAAAGTGAATTATTTTGTTAACGGTTTTATGTAGCAAAATTAATGAGAACAAGAGCTTATTCGCATCATTTTGAGCTTAATTCATAGATGTGATTTGGTCATGTTGGGCTTCGACCCAGCATCTGAGCCTAAGAACCAATCTATTCAAAATAAAGTGATTGTTGCGTAAAAAGATATTGGATAGAGATAGCACTTCGTGGTTCATCGAATCGTGGCAGGGTACGTAATGACCTTTTTTTTTGAAAAACCAATGCTTTTTTATAGAAACAAAGTCCTAATTTGAGTTCGTTAAAAATATTCGTTGAGAGTTCAAAATTTGAAGGAATGAAAATCGAAAAAAATTATTTTCAAGAATGGGATCATCCTGAATACACAATCGTTGATGCCCTGAACTAAATTTGATCTATCTGAGTTTTTTTTACTTGTGTATTTTGACATGCAAAAAACACGCATCTTAAAGAAATTGTATCCTTTTTTTAAACGAAAAACGAGTTCTAGGCTCTTTTACTCTACAATAATTTTGATGAGTTTACCCAGAATAAGTACGTTCATACAATTTTAGGGTTCAACCTTCTCATTTTTTCCTTGAATGATTCTAATAAATTTAAAAAATAAACTCCTAGATTAATAAGCCTTTGATTTTGTACTTTTAGTCTGATTATCAAAATCATTAATCGGCTATTTTTCAATTCATTATATTTGAAATTGAATTCAACTTTTCTAAAACGACTCACCATTCATTATCTCAACCGTAATTCATGAAATCGTATATAAAATCATTGATAGACAAGGCATTAGGCACATTTACAGAACTCACAGAATACCCAGAATATATCATCGAGCAACCCAAAGATGCCAGTCACGGTGACTTATCTACCAATGTGGCGATGTTGTTATCTCGAATGCTTAAAAAAAATCCAAGGCAAATAGCACAAGATTTTTGTACACGATTTGAAATCAATGCCGATTACATCTCCAAGGTTGAAATTGCAGGACCAGGTTTTATTAATTTCAAATTAACAAACGCTTGGGTTCAAGATCAACTTTCAAAAATCACTTCTCAAGGTTCAACTTTTGGTAAAACCAAAACATTTGATGGAAAAAAAGTATTAGTTGAATTCGTAAGTGCAAATCCAACTGGACCTTTAACGGTAGGTCATGGTAGAAATGCAGTTTTAGGTGATACAATTTCACGTTTGTATGAATGGAATGGAGCTCAGGTTACAAGAGAGTATTATTTCAATAATGCGGGTCGCCAAATGCGTGTTTTGGGAGAAAGTGTTAAAGGCAGATATGGTCAATTAATTGGAAAAGATGCAACCATTCCAGATGGTGGATATGAAGGCGAATACATAATTAACATTGCTCGAGAAGTAAACAATGATCACGCAGATTCCGTTTGGGAAAATGATTATGTGATTTTTAAAGATTACGCTGAAAAAATTATTTTCAAAGATATTCAAGGAACCATGAATCGCCTCAACATTTTCATGGATACGTTTTTTAACGAGAATTCATTATATGAAAATGGGTCTATTGATTCGACCTTAGAAAGACTTCGTGAAAAAGGTTTAGTGTATGATACGGATGGCGCTGTTTGGTTCAAAACTACAAATTTTGGTAAAGAAAAAGACACTGTTTTAGTAAAAAGCACCGGTGAACCAACTTATCGTTTGCCCGATATTGCTTATCACGTAAAAAAATTAGAACGTGGTTTCGATATTTGTGTGGATGTTTTTGGCGCCGATCACATTGCAACCTATCCCGATGTACTTTCAGGTGTTGAATCGTTAGGCTTCGATTCCAAACAAATTGATGTGTTAGTTTATCAATTCGTAACGATTGTGAAAGATGGAAAACCTTTCAAAATGAGTACTCGAAAAGCAAATTTTGTTACGCTCGATGAACTTATGGACGAAGTTGGCGAAGATGTAACTCGTTTCTTCTTTTTAATGAGAGCCCCAGGAACTCACCTCGAATTTGATATTGATGCGGCAAAAGAAGCATCGGAAAAAAATCCTGTCTTTTATTTGCAATATGCTCACGCTAGAATCCAAAGTATTTTAAGAAAAGTTGCAGAATCTGAAGAACTAGAAGGAACAGCTAATTTAAGATTGCTAGAACACGATTCAGAAATCAACTTAATTAAAGAATTACTGAATTTCCCCGACATTATTACATTAACCTGTAAAACCAAAGAGCCTCAAAAATTAATCACTTATTTGGAAGCTGTTGCAGCACAATTCACCCGCTTTTATCATGATTGTAGAGTAATCGGAGTCGAAAAAGATTTAGCTGCTTCAAGAAAAGAATTACTTGAAGCAACAGCTCAAGTAATGAAGAACGGCTTAGGAGTTTTAGGAATTTCCGCTCCGGAACAAATGTAACGCGACCAATGGCAAAGTTTTAAACTTTGCCATTGGTAACTTTGTCAAAGTCAGAAACTTTGACAAAGTTACTTATTCGAAAAATGGTTTAAAATTCTCCACAAAAATGGGTAGAAGATATTGAGTGGTTACAATACATAAAGTTAATAAAAGAGAATAAGACAAATAGAAGTGCTTTTGTTTTGCAGTAAAATAACTCACTAAAGAACCTATCAAAATGAGACTGAAAATAGGGATTAAGCCGATTCCAATACTAGGATAATTTATTATTGTATATGTTCCAAAAACTAAAAGTGGAGTGGCTAAATGTATCGCTAAAAGTTGCTTTTTATCAATTTTGCCTTGCCTTATAAAATACCACAAGGAAAAATAGTTTAAGGAAAATACTTTTGTAATAATCCAAATTGGATATGAACTACTAAAAGGAAATGCAAAAGGAAGTGATAAAAAGAAGATAAAAACAGAAGTTGCGATAAATAAAATGTACTTCATAACCATTGAGTTTTGTTTTAATTGCAAACCAAATCAGAAGCAAAACCATTCTTTGTTTCCGATTCCGGAATTTAAGTAATTGTTTTTTTTAAACAAGTAATTTTATGCAGAAACAAGTTTTGCAAAACAAACAATTCCACGAACTATTTGCCGTGATACATTAAATCCAGCCTGCTCAAATAACTCATTCGATTCATCTTTAGTCCAGAATTTTATTCCACTTAATTTTATTGGCTCCTGCAAAAGTTTACCATACCAAGAATCTGCTTTCAATAAGTACATCATAAAAACTTCGCCATCTGCTTTAATAACACGTCTGAATTCGTGTAAAACTTTTGTTGGATTATATAATTCATTTAACGTTCCTCCGCAAACAATTCCATCAAAAGTATCAGTAAAAAAAGGCATTTGTGAAGCATCGGCTCTAAATAAATAAGGCTGAACAGAATCAGCAATTGAACGACGTCTAGCTTCTAGTAACATTTCCATGGAAAAATCTAAGGCAATAACTTGAGCTTGTTCTTGATGCTTCAATAACGCTCTTGAGTACAAAGCGGTTGAACATCCCGCATCTAAATAAACACCTCCAGCCTTTGGCATTATCCATTCAATCAATAAACGTTGCTCTTCTGTAATTGGAAAATCTTCTCCAGACATCAAACTCAAGGCTTTTGTTCGCCATAAGTCTTCATACATCGTAGCTGTTAGTTTCCAATGATTTGTAAGTTGAGCCATTGAGGACTCTATTGGAGAATCCTCTAATAAATCCAATATATTTTGAGAAATTTTAAACTCATCACCAGCTTTTGAACAAACCGTTCCATTAAAAGCTTTTTGTAAATTCGCCATTGCTATTGGAACTTCAATTGATTCCCGATCATTTTTTGGAGAACGAATTTGTATCATTTTTGCATTATTAAACTATTCTGTGTTTATATTTTCTTAAATCTGATAAAAAAGTAACAGATTAAAACTTCTCTTTTTTTTTGGCTCTTTTATCATTTTAAAAATTATTTCTTACGCAATATAGTCAAAAATGTGAGGCCATAAGTAAAACAAAAAAATGCCTCTTGTAAGGCACCTATTGAATGTCAATTCTAAAAAAAAATTAGTACTTAGCCTCTCAATCTTTAAACAAAACCGTTACAGATGACCCTTTTTCTACGCCTAACATTTGCTGTGCATTCCCTTTATTAATCGCAATTTCTAACATATCAGAACTATTAAAATAGGCTAGTGCTTCAGTTTCTGGAACATTGGCAAACGTTGAAGTAATCCCTGTTATTATTGTATTTCCAGCATATACTTTACTAGTTCGCCCAGATGAGGCAGAACTCACAAGAGATTTTGAAATATTGGTTATCAAATTTCCAAATCTATCAATATGAACTACCCAGCCATTTAAACTATCATGATCATCAGTTGGTATGGCCCATCTATAATTCATCATAGAATCGATTTTTTTTCCTATCCAATCTAATGCAACTCCACTTGCTAAATGAGCTGCAATTGGAGCAAAAATGTCTCTAGCCTGAAAGGTGTTCGATCTTAATTCACCCAAAAAATCTTCCTTACTTAGTTCATAAATTTCTGCTTCTTCTTGATCAGCGATTAAAGAGAATGCCCCATTATCTGGACCAACAAATAGCTGATTTTTAATTTTTA
>Ga0210012_1001007_pt1 | contig 29192 bp, 19 predicted proteins | sample CryGeymeta201504_FD_183974 | JGI IMG/M metagenome (GOLD analysis project Ga0210012, IMG submission 183974) | Groundwater microbial communities from Crystal Geyser aquifers in Utah, USA - Crystal Geyser metaG 2015-04 (SPAdes) (version 2) | ecosystem: Environmental > Aquatic > Deep subsurface >... | reverse complement strand
ATGCGGCTTCGCCGTCTGCAAACGCTCTTTTGTTTAATGTTCAAAATACTGGTTCAAACGTATTTAGTGTAGATGCAGAGGGTGATTATTTTTACGATGGGACAGGATCATCACCATCGGCTGACGTAGCTGAGGTTTATCCGACGGATGAAACAGGAATTGTACCGGGGACGGTCGTTAGTTTAAGCACTAAATCCGAATCATTAAATTCTAAAGTAGGAAAATCAGAGATTGTATACGATCCAGATCTACTTGGCGTCGTTACCACCAAACCGGCATTATTGCTCGGTAGTAATGTTGAAAACGGTGTTGCTGTTGCCCTCGTTGGTCGCGTACCTGTGATCGTTAACGATCAAAATGGTGAGATTAAAAAAGGTGACTATATAACATCCAGTTCCATTTCAGGTGAAGGAATGAAGGCGACAGTTGCGGGTATGGTTGTGGGGAGGGCACTCTCAAATGCAGAGTGTGTAACTAGTAATCAGGAATTAGTAACTAGTAATTTAGAATTTAGCCCGTCCGCCGGAGAGGCGGGAGATTCGAATTTAGAAATTAAAGGAAGTGAAACGACCGCATGTACCGTGAGCGTGTTTACGAATCTTTCTTGGTACGATCCGAACCATAGCACGCTTGCGCTTTCGAACACACCAGTTGATACAAGTTCACTGAATGATTTACGGTTACAAACATTGTCAGTATTGGGAGCATCCACATTTACCAATGCAACCGTCACGGGACGATTAAACGTGGGGGCATTATCACTCGAGAATTCTTCACTCAATGTACCAGGTGGAGTACTTAAATTACAAAATGGATATCGGTCAGGTAACGTTGATGTGTTTAATGGAAAGATTGTTATGAAAACTGATGGATCAATTGAGGTTACAGGAAAAGTAACAGCCCAGCAGATTGAAGCAAACACTGTAACCGTACATAACGGGATTACTGTCTACGATGAGGCTACGGGTAACCCAACCTGTGTTACGGTACGAGAAGGTCTGGTTACGGTGACTGCAGGGGTTTGTGGTGAGTAGGGATGTGTGACCCTGCTACTTAAGGAAGCGTGATTAGTCTTAGATAAATGATACAATCTATAGTATGAGAAAAAATAATACGTTCCTCTTTGAGAAGAGTAAGTTCGGTATAGAAGAGATCGCAAAAGCAAATTATATTGATTTTGTTGGACTGTTTGGTTCTTATGCGAGAGGAGAAGAAACTGACGATAGTGACATTGATTTGTTTGTAAAATTTGATTTTTCAAAAAAGAGTGTCGGACTGTTTGAACTATATCGAATTCAAAAACAACTAGAGCAGCTTCTGGGTAAAAAGGTTGATCTTGTGACTAAGCCGAATAAACTTATTATGCCTTTTATTGAGGAAGATTTATTGACTATTTATGAAAGACGATAAACTAATTTTACAACAAATGCTGCAGTTTATTGAAAGAATTGAGCAGTATGTTTCTGGGATGAGTTTTGATGAGTTTTCGAAAGACTACAAATCACAAGATGCCATTATTAGAAATGTTGAAATAATAGGTGAAGCGGCCAATAGATTGAATAAAAAGTTCCTATCAGACAATAAAGATTTTCCAATTGCCGAAGCCGTTTCAATGCGAAATAAATTGATACATGGATATGATGATGTCGACCTTGAAATTGTGTGGACAACTGCAATAACTGATATCCAAACTCTCAAGACTGCAATTCTTAGAATTATTTAACACACAAAATATTTATCCTCCGGCCAATTTTTGGGGTTATCTAAAATGTAGGATTTTATCCTGTCCAATTTTTTGTCGTTTCGTATTACGCGATCGTAATAACCTCGTTGCCAAATTTTACGCATGTTCATCGGTCGGGATGACCCCGCCCCTACTATATTGCCGAACATGTGTTTGCGGTTTTGCACAAATCGTCACAAAATAAGAATCCCACTACGTGAGAACCTTGCGATTCAGTCATAGTTTCACTATGACGTGAAACTAACCACCATGAATTGGTATAATTCCAGCGATCGTATTGTTTATTTTTCTCCATCATCACAGCTGCTATAATCAGGCACATGACAACTTCCGAAATACTTAAGGTATTCATATCATTTCATGAAAGTAATGGTCATAAAGTAATTCCCAACCTTTCGCTTGTGCCAGAAGGTGATTCAACGTTACTATTTGTAAACTCCGGTATGTTTCCTCTTGTACCATATCTTTTTGGAGAACCACACCCTTTGGGTACACGTCTTGTTAATGTTCAGCGTTCAGTACGGTTTGAGGATATCGAGGATATTGGTGATAATCGTCATACCACTGCGTTTCACATGCTTGGTAACTGGAGTTTAGGTGATTATTTTAAAAAAGAACAATTGCCATGGGTGTATGAATTTTTAATCGAAAAACTGGGTCTTAATCCACATCGTTTGTACGGTTCAGTGTTTGAAGGTGACAAAAATGCTCCACGTGATGAGGATGCTATTGTAATTTTAAAAGTGATTTTTGCAAAATATGGGATAGATGCAACAGTTGGTATTCGAATATTTCCCTATGATGCCAAAGAGAATTGGTGGCAACGCGGGGATGCCGTTGGTGAACCGGGTGGTCCTGATAGTGAAATTTATTACTACATAGGAACAGACGGAACCGGTGAAGGTAAAAATCCAGCAGATTTTCAAGATGATTTTATTGAGATTGGTAATTCAGTTTTTATGCAGTATTCAAAAACAAATGATGGGTGGACGGAATTACCACAAAAGAATGTTGATTTTGGTGGTGGACTTGAGCGAATAGCGATGGTTGTTCAGGGGAAACAAGATATTTTTGAAACAGATAGCTTTTGGCCAATAATTGAAAAGCTTCAAAATATTTCAGGAAAGGATTACTACGAGTCTGATGAAATTACACAGGCAATGAGAATTTTGGCTGACCATGCACGTTCATCAGTCTTTATCGCAATGGATGGGGTTTCTCCATCAAACAAAGATCAAGGGTATGCACTGCGAAGGTTTTTACGCAGAATGGTGAGATACGCTCGTAAGCTTGGAATAAAACAGGGGGCAACGGTTGATGTAGTTTCAGTGACAGCTGAAATGCTTTCGTGGTTGTATCCGGACTTAAAATCAGAAGTCACAAGAATTGAAAAGGTGTTTAAAGAAGAGGAGGAGAAATTTACAAAAACCTTGGAGCGAGGTCAAAAAGAATCTGCAAAAAGACTAAATGGATTTGCAGGATCAGTAGAGGAATTATCCTCAGTTGCTTTTGATTTATATCAATCAGTAGGATACCCACCCGAGATGGTATTAGAAGATGCCCAGGATAATGGAATGGAGATTAACCTTTCAACGTTCGGAAAAGTATATAGGGAACATATTGCAAAACACCAGGAAGAGTCTCGTGCTGGAGCCGAGCAAAAATTTACGGGTGGGTTGGCTGACCATAGTGATCAAGTTGTCAAATATCACACCACAACCCATTTGTTAAATGCAGCGCTAAGGGAAGTTCTGGGCGATCAGATTATGCAACGGGGAAGTAATATCACGGGAGATAGGCTACGTTTTGATTTTAATTATGAGGCTGCCCTTACAGATGATGAGATTTCTAGAATCGAGACTATTGTTAATCAGTATATTGATCAAGATTTGCCAGTTGAGTTTGTCATGCTTTCAAAAGATGAAGCCGGAAAGACAGGGGCGGTACACGCATTTAATGAAAAATACGGAGACACTGTTAAAGTCTATTATATTGGAGATTCAATGGAAACAGCCATCAGTAAAGAATTTTGTGGTGGACCACATGTTGGAAATACTTTTGAACTAGAACCGGTTGAGATTTATAAACAGCAATCTGTGAGTAAAGGAGTCCGAAGGGTGTACGTGCATGTGAGAGAGTAGGTTAAAAGTTAAGAGGTGCCCCGTCATACTAAACTTGTTTCAGTATCTCAAGGTATTTTTGTAGATTCCGAACCAAGTTCGGAATGACGAGAAGATTATCATTGTTATTCCCTACTCACAACCGTTGTCTTTTAGCCACTGAATTCTTTACAATCACAATTCTTTGTGATTGGTTCGATCTGCGATCTCTAATATTGCCATTTTTATGAAAACCCGTTACAGTAAGCTTATATGAAGTTTCCAAAGTTTAGACTTCCGTTTCGTAAAAAAGACGAGCCATTTTTTATAGTTATTGATGTGGGAAGTCATAGTGTTAAGGCGGGTATTTATAAACGTGCGACAGAGATTGCTACACAAAAAATTCTGGGGATGGGTCAGCAAGACCAAGGGGCAGATAGTATGTATGGTGGTTTTATTCGAGACCTGGATGCAGTAATTGAAACAACCAATTTGGCGATTGAGGAGGCTGTATTACAGGCTGGCGTAAAACCTAAAGAGGCGATTATTGGATTATCTGGTGGGGTTTTACATTCAGAAGGATTTAGAGTTCGAACTAATCGAACAGAACCCAATGAGATGATTACCGAGGATGAGTTTAGTTTAATAGCAAATCATATTGAAGACCAAACCCTTGAACATGCCGAAAAGTCACTGTTGGCTCATCGAGAAGGAGAATTTAAACGTGTTGAAACGTCATTTACTCAATACAAAATTGATGGTGCCCGTGTAATCACTCCAATTGGGGTAAGCGGTAAACAACTAGAAGTAAGTGTTCTACACTATTTTTCTGAAGAATCTCAGACACATATTGTAAATAGTTTGGCTAACCAAGTTGACGTTGAAATAGTTTCGTTGGTGGATACATCGGTTCAGTTAGCGGCAATAACATCAATTGAAAAACAACAATTTGTGCTCATTGATGTCGGAGGAAGTGTGACTTCAGTGGTGATTGTTAATGATGGGAAAATTGAACGTAGCGAACCATTGTTTATGGGGGGCGATGATTACGTTTGGGCAATTCAAAAACTTATGAATGTCCATAGAGAAGGGGCGTTGTCGTTGTTTCAGGGATACACCCAAGGAAATCTTGATGATGAGCGTGCACGCAATGTAAGGCGAGCAATTGAAGATATGTCTGACTGGATAGTTGAGGGTGTTGCTACTACGCTTCACTCAATGAAATTAACGCGGGTTCCAGCCACTGTTATTGTTGCAGGAGAGATTCGGCATGTTAAGGAGTTTACTAAAGCAATGAGTGTGTATCCATGGGCTGGAGTGCCTTTTGCAGGTACACTTGATATTCAGACAATTCCTGGTAAAACACCTCACCTTGATGCATTGGCAGGTCTAGCAGAATATGTATTGTAAAAAATAATCACATGAATTACACCGTAACAGAAAACACATCGATAAGAGAGATTATTGAGGCTGTTCAAAATACAGATACCTCTGATTTATATTTAACCTATCAGGAAGGTTCGTTTCTAAAAAAATTCCCACATCACATAACAGTAATTAAAAAAATTCTTGCCCATATGGGACAAGAAGTGTCGATACACGTTGTGGGTGATAACGATACAGTACCTGGCAATTCGGATTTTCATGAGGGTGTGGCGCCAGTAATTGCAGGAAATGTTGGTGGCAGTGAGTTTTCACAGACTCCAGCCAAAACTGTTGTTACTGAAGGTTTAAACGATAGTCTCACACCAGTAACTGTTAACGATAACGTACAAAATGTAAATCTTCCAATCGAAAACAAGGAACCAACCACACGTCGTTCGTTTGGTATTAAACCCAAAAAATTAATCATTGCAGTGGTGATACTTGTTTTGTTGGGGCTTACGGCGGGGGGGGCTTTTGCATATTATTATCTTCCCCGTGGAACTGTTGTATTGTTTGTAGCTGAAAAAACCTTTGAAAGAAAGTTAGATGTCCTTGTTAAAACTACTGTGTCTGAAGTAAATCTTAAAGAAAATATCATTCCAGGTAATCCAATAACTGTTGAGGTTCAATCAACTGAAAATTTTGATGCAACAGGGCATGAAATAATTGGCGAAAAAGCAACAGGTACGATTGATGTCAAAAATTTCACAACAACAGCTATTCGTTTAGCGAGTGGTGCTGTTATTACGAGTCAGTCTGACTCAACAAAGCAGTTCACATTAACTGAAGGAGTTACTGTTCCTAAAGCAACCATTACACAACCAACAGAAGATACCAAGGTTCTTGATGCTGGTATTATCTCAGTTAGCGTTGAGGCCGTTGATATTGGTGACCAGTACAATCTTTCGGCTAGCACCAGGTTTATTTTGGGTGGATACGAAGTTTCAGATGTATATGCTGTGAACGCAGTTCCTTTTTCGGGGGGATTAACAAAAGAGATTACAGTGGTTTCTGCAGATGATCAAACCAAGGCGATTGAACAGCTTCACTCAAAGCTTGTTGCTGATGTTCCCGGTGCGCTTGATGAAAAACTGTCTGATACTCAACGATATCAAGTTGACTCTATTGAAAATGCTACCAAATCTGCACAATTTAGCCATGAGGTGGGTGAAGAGGCTAGTTCTTTTTCATTGTCTATGAAACTTTCTTCAACGGTAATTTCGTATGATCATAAGGATGTAACCTCACTTATGCAAACGCTTATTGTTGACGCTGTTCCTAAAGGTTTTGAGTTGTCGGGTGATGATGATCCTGTTGGGGTTGATAAAGTTGAAACTGTGGATGATGAAACTCTTAAGTTGTCAGCACGAATTTCTGCACTTGTTGTGCCTATCCTTGATACCGATAAAATACAGCAAGAGTTACTGGGGGTTAAACCCAATGATGCAGAGATAATTTTACAGAATGTTGCTGATATAAAAGGTTATGAAGTTCGTTTGTGGCCAACACTTCCGGATTTTCTCAAAAGTTTTCCTCATGTAAAAGAAAAGCTTGAGGTGTTGGTTGAGGTTTCACAGTAGGCATAAAAGCTTATGGCACACATTCTTTCTCTTGATTTAGGAACATCACATATTGGGGTTGCGGTTTATACTGATGGGGGAGGTACGTTTAGCCTCAATGAGTTGGCGTTTGATGATAAGTTTCAGCTCGTTGATAAAATTACAACACTTATTGAAGAGTATTCAATTTCGGTCGTGGTTGTTGGGGACATGGGTAAACATAAACTTCCACGTTTATTTAATTTTGTATTACAGCGGTTACAAGACAAAACATCGGTTACTGTTTCGATTATTCCTGAACATCTTTCAACAAAACAGGTTGAAAAAAACAATGGTTCCCATAGTCAGGCCGCAGTTGAAATTCTAACTGATTACCTAGGTTCCGTCTGATATGGCATCAGTACTGATTACCTATCTTCCATTTGATATTAGGACTGGTCATATGGCTTCTTTGTAAATGAATCATTACTAAAATATATGGCTTCTTTTACTGATCGGTGATACAGTAAGATGTAAGGATTATGCGTATAAAATCTGCCCAACTGTTACGAATATTGTCCATATTAATTGTAATTGGATCAACGCTTCCATCGTTAGTTTCTGGTGACATTTTTGATCCAGGGTCAAATAGTAGTGGTGGCATTTTTAGTGGAATTGGCAATGGACTGGAAGGTATTTTTAGTGGGTTTAGTGGAATTCTTCCAGGGGGTTCGTCCATTTCATCGGATGGTACTTCGATTACAGTTCGTGCAAAAGGATCCTATTCTTTGGGCGGATGGACAAAAATGCAATTGTGGGTAGATGGAAGACTTATCAATACGTGGGAAATATCCCATACAGACTATCGGGATTACAGTGCATATCTTCCAGAAAAAAACATAGCTCCTGAAAAAGTAGAGGTACATTTTATTAATGATGCGGTTGAGAATGATGCGCAAGGAAATATTATTACCGATAGAAACTTAACGGTTGATTACATTGTAATTGGTTCCACTAAAATTGAATCAGAGAACCAACCACCTGTTTATAAAGCACAGATTGACCCATGTGGAGTTGGCGGTGGGGGAGAGATTCTAGCGTGCAATGGTTGTTTTAATTACGGTGGAGTAGCGTGTTTACCATTTGAACAAAACCAGGTTGTTGAAGATATTCCTCCTCTTCCCGATAATGCAAAACAAGTTAAACTAACTCTTGAGTGGGATACCTTAAGCTTAGGCGGAGAAGGGGCTCAGGTTACCCGTAACGACCCTCTTTTTGTGGAGCATCAACCATGGATTGGGTGTCCTCAGTGTGGTTCATCAGAAATAATACCTAATCTTTCAAGTTTGAATTATTCTCCTACAGATTTGGTTTATGGTGGGACTGGTCAGGTTTTATCGGCCTCTCCACCGGGAAACGATAATCCTCCACCTGCCCCTGCACCACCCGGGCCAGAAAATCCAGACCCACAGCCAAATCCAGCTCAGCCGCCCACAATATGGATTAACTGTCCAAATCAATCAGATTGCTATAAGGCGAATGTTGAGCATGTGTTGACTGGTTGGTGTGGGAAAGATCCTATCATAAAAAACCAGAGCCGTATTTTCAGTGAGGTACCAATTAATTCTCCAGGACCAAACATTTTTTCTTTACCAGGAACTATCTCAAATAAATACATTCGTCGGGATGGTTACGCATTTTCATGCTTACGGGATTGTTCTGAGGGCCAATGTGAGACTCAAAATTATGTTGAATTTCAGACTGAGGTTTATCCGTCAAACGCACTTTCACTGTTTTTGAATGTTGAGAATATTAGTTCTCTTGCGGTCAAGAATGTATTAGTTGATATTCATACCCTAACGTATGACCCAAGTGGGGAAACGCCATTTCCACATAATATAGACTACCCATTACCAATAAGTGGTGATAATAGTATTGATTTTGAATATCGCCACGGCAATGCGTTAACAAATGCTGATATGCAGCGTATCGGTGCACTTGGCGGGGTTCCCGTTAGTATTGCTCAGGAAACAGATCCACATGGTAGAATTATCAGTAAATTGGTTTTAGGACCAATGGATTTGGCTCCAGAGGAAGTTAAAAAAATCCCTCTTCAACCACTTGCAAGTGAATATACGTATATTCCTGGAGCTGCTAATCCATTTGATTCAGGTGAAGTTGGAGTTGTAAATCCCGTAAAACCGTGTGAGTGTCAGGAAGTAAGACTTCATGATTATTTAGGTGCAGGTTCATGCAGTGAAACCATTTCAGCTCCAACAAATGATCAGTGCCGATTGTATTATGGAATTGGGGTGCCTGATGGTTCACATGCTGGTGGTGCGGTTTGTGATAACGGTGGAATCCCAGTGAATGGATGTCCAGCACCGTGGTGTTTTGAGGGGGCTCAAAGTACCTCTGGACCTATGGATCAATGTCCTGACCTAGATGGCGATGGAAGAGGGGATAAGATTCCAAATCCAGCAGACACAAATCCCAACTGGTATTACTTTGACACTGAGAATAAAAACCCGATTACGGAATTTCTCGCACAACTTTTGCCTGATTTTATTACAGAAAAGTCTCCGGTAAATCCTCCAACTGTTGAAGCATATGGTTGCCAAAATCCATGCCAAAACAATGCACCACCAAGTATTTTAGGCCAAGGAGGAATTTTACCTCGTGATTATAACTTTGTGTGCGATCAGACTGACCCTGAAGAACGTGAGCGCTGTTTGGGGCAAGATCCTGATGTGATGATTACCAATAGTTCAAATCAATTTGGAACGTATCGAGATGTAACAGGTCTTGGTGGGTGTGGGTACCAGGCGTCATCAAACAATTCAGTTATTGGACCACTTCAGATCACTGCACAGTATGGGGGCGAAGGTGACAATCGAACGTCTCGCTCTGTGTTATTGGCATCAGTGCCTATTGGAGGACGATTGAGTGATGACCAGGCTAGGCCATATGGCTGGCCCACTAATGGGAAAATTACTCAAGATTGGGGTTATACCGGTGAAGCTGATGCTCAGGGAAGTTACCGGTCAAACCCAACGCAAGATTATGGGGAGTTTAGATATTGTGTAGCATCAAGTGGTGGTACACCACCTCCTGCACAACCAACGGCAACACCAACCCCAACGCCAGCAACTAATCTTCCAACTGCAACCCCAACGCCGGTTGGTGGTGTACCTGCTGTCATTAATTGTGATGTAAATGCACCGGCGCCTGATCCGTCAAAGAATAATATATTGCCAATTGAAAATCTTATTGCAGTGTTAGATCAGAAGTTTTATACATCGTACTCTGAAGAGCATGTTAGGTTGTGTTACAACGATCTAATAAATCGAGCCATAGCAAAAGATATTGACCCTGCGTTTATGATGACTATTTGGCTTGAAGAGTCGGGTGCAAGTGACTATACCGCGTACGGTAATGTAGCTGATTTTGGATGTGTAGGTAATTCAAATTTCCCACGTCAAAACTTTGATCGGCAAGCTACGTGCATGTCGATTTTACCGGGTTCGTATCAATCTTATAAATCGTGTCGTGTTCCGCCAAGTGAACTAACCGTTGAAAAATTCTTGCAGATATTTTCTGGTGGAACTCAAGCGTGTACAGACAATAACTACGGGACAAACCCACAGTTCCCTAGCCAAGTTAAACGTGTCTATGGATGGGTCAGTAACGGTGCACAATTAAACGATAACTGTATTCTTCCGTCAACTCGGTGGGATGCAAGTTGCAAAACACCATAACTATGAAAAAAATAATATACACACCAAAAATAATTATTTCCATTATTCTCAGCATAGTTTTTATGGTTACCGGAATTTTTCTTGGCTTTCAAAATAAAGCCATAGTTCAAACGGTTGAAGCTGTTGGGCAACAGTATGATCTACTCGATTATTATCTTCCCAATAGTGATTATGTTATTCACATGAATAATGGGGAGAAGTTTCATACCTTTGCAGGAGTAATAAATTCACGTTCTGGTTTCACTACACTTAAAAGTGCTGAAGGAAAGTGGTATGAAGAGTATACGTATGATAATGACAAGATTTATCTTAATCGTGATACTACCTGGGCTACTGGATTTAACCAGAATGTAAAATGTACTAATCCAAATACCCAAAATGATGCCGCATTTGTGTGGCTTCTCGGTCATTACGAAAAAGATGAAGCTAGATCACTCGTAGGTTCTGATAAGGAGGGTGGGGTTTGGATTGACAGGCGTTTGAGTGTTGGTGATACAACAGATCGTGGTCAGATTACGGTTACGGGATTTGATAAAACAACTTGTCAGCCATGTGATACGCAATATGTTGGAAAAACTGGTGGAACAGTAAAACTTGTTGAAGTATTTTCTACATGGAAAGGTGGCGCTGATGGTAAAGAATTTAATGATGTTGCTCACATATGGGTTACCGGTGGAACAGGTTCAGGAGAACATTTTTATTTAGCCAAAGGTATTGGGAGGGTCGGTTGGAAAAATGATAATAGTTTTTCATATGGAAAAGTCGTTGAGAACGGCAAGATCAACAAAGTCGAGTTATGTTCTAATGGTAATCCCGGTAACCCTGGTCAGCCTACTCCAACCCCAACACCAAAGCCACTACCAGAAATATGTAAATCTCCAAATGTGTTTGGAATAAATACTGCCATTCACAATGAGGAGCAGTTGCGATTGGCCAGGGATGCTGGGGCAACAATTACCCGACTTCCAATTGCGTTCAACTCGATGCCAGAGCGGGGAGTATACGATTGGGACGGTATGGATAGTGATATAAAATTTGCTCAGACTAATGGCATGGAAGTTCTTGGTTTAATTGTTGGAACGCCGTGGTGGGCTGGTGCTCAGTGGGGATATGAACATAGGTACCTTCCCCATAAAGAATTTGAGGCGGATTATCGCGCATTTTTACGAGAAGCTTTGCGTCGATATCCTGAAATAAACAAGTTTGTGTATTGGAATGAACCAAATGGGTGTGGTTCTTCGCGTGACTTGCCGTATATTCCCGATCCGGAAAATCAAGCACCAGGTCCAACAGCAATTCCATTTCCTGGGTGTGGGTATTCTGACGCATCTGCCGAGGAGTATGCTTATTGGCTTGGAGTAACATATAACGAAATAAAAACCACTAAACCAAGTGCAGTTGTTAGTATGGCTGGGCTAGAAGGTATTCCAACTGATTATGTTCGGTTGGTTAAAACTAAACCTGGTGGCAATTCGTATGATGTGATTTCGCTGCAACCTTACAATTGGACAGGAAAGATTGATTTTGAAGCCGTAAGTAGGTTTAGAAATGATGTTCAAGCCGGTGATATCTGGATAACCGAGTATGGTTGGGATATTAATAATGTTTCAGAAGCTGATCAGGCAAGGTATTTAAGGGAAACATTTGACGACCTTATGACAGGCCGGTATGACTATGTCAAACTGATGACGTACCATACTATCGCTGATCCAGGAGACACGTTACGGCTAGGTCTTGTTGCAGGATCGAATCTTCCTTATACAAATCGTCCTGCATATGATGTATTCCAAGAGTATCGAAATAAATGTGATATTGAGGATCCTATAGATTCAGAATTACCTCCCGTTACTGAAGGATGGCTCCATCCGGGGATTGATATTGAGCCCGTGCGTACTGATGCATACTCAAACAACATCTTTTCAACCCATGCAGGGTTTGTTACCTATGCAGGTCCTGCACCGGCTTCAGTAGCAGAAAAGGGCTGGTTAGTACAAATTGAAGCTGACCTTAATAGAGATAATGTGCCGGATGTTATTACCCGCTACACCCACCTTATGCCAGGGAGTACGATTTTAGTAAATGACGTTCGGTACAAGCGTCGAGCATTTACGCCTGAATGTTTTATGGATTTACAGTCATGTTTTAGTGAGATTGGAATTTCGTCAGGTCCATTAGAAAAATTACCGTATGGATATGGTCCGTATGTATCAAGGAATCAGCTAATTGGGATGCTCGGCGATAGTGGGAGTCCAGGCCGAAAGCATATTCAGTATGAAATTATTACCAATAGATACACTAATTTGTACGGATCTAATCTTAATACATATGATTGTCGTGATAACCCGTATCTTGATGTATGCATTACCGATTATGCTCGTCCCGGATTTTTCTTTTCAATCAACCGAAATAAACCAGATGAAGTTCGCGGTCCAGTATATACCAATCCTGGGTTTGTAACGCCACCTCCAATACCACCAGTAACTCCAACCCCAACACCAGGGCCAGAACAAATATCTTGTCTAAATGAAACGACTGGTTATCTTAATAATTCGAATTTTAGGCCGGAACATAATGCAATCATGAATAATTGGTTAAGCTTATATGGACCATCAACCGAAATATCTGGGATCATCCACTACAGAGATCCATTTACATTTGGGCAGCCTTTGGAACGCATAGCGAACGTTTGTCAACCTGGGTGGGAGGTTTCATATAGAGGTATTCCAAGCAATATGCCGGTTTATCATCAAGATTTTTATCTGAGGATGACTGTTCCAACTGGAGGTACTCCCGATACGGTGTACCACGAATATGAGATAGATTTTACAAATGATCCCTATGAAAATGTATATCTTAAAGACGTGAATTACAAATTTACTGTCCCCGCAAATGCTCAGTATGAGCTTATTGCAGGTAGAGGACAGTCCCATATTCCAAGTATGGGAAATCGAAATACGTCAACAGACACATGTATGGAAGGTTATGTATGGGGAAATGCTCGCAATGAACCTACAGGACCTGGAAATTATTGTGGGGTCACAGTTTCTTGTGATCTGGATAGACCTAATACCAACAACACTTGGTGTTGCGATAGGAGCAATGGTAACGATTGTGATGGCAGTGATTGCGGAGGTCCATATGGGTGGGGAAATTCCGGTAAATACTGGGCAGAAGAATTGGGCTCACCAACAAAAGATCTTATTAATTGGAGAAATTGTCAACCATGAAAACATATATAGTAAATAACATAAAACGAATTGGTGTAATAGCGGCTATAGTTGTAGCCATTCTTATTGTGTTATTGGTGATTCTTGATCAGACACGACCTTCCCAAGGTGCTGCGCAACAGGTTGAATTTCAGCAGTATATGGCTGGTCTTATTGATCCTGCCCAGCAAGAATTAGTGCAAGTTGATTTGTCCGGCAAGATGGACTCAACTATCGTTTCATCTTTGCCTCAGGTTGTGGTTGGGCTTCCACAAAGTGATTGGTTTAGCGATACAACGCTCATTGCTTTGGCAAAGTCACTTGGGTTTACGTCACGGGCCAATGTCCAGTCGTTTTCAAATCAGTTATATTGGCTTGAAGGTCCACGAACATTATCAATTGATACCAGGACAGGATTTATTTCATTCTCAACTTCATTTAATATTGACGCTCCACCTATCAGTTCTGGAACTCCAACAGACCAGGTCGCGATTGATTCACTCCTTTCTTTATTTAGAGTGATTCAAATTCCAACTGAAAATTATAATATTGAGGCTGCAACATATAGTTACATGACGATTGACAAGACTGGTCTTATTGATAGTTCGTTCCAACAGGCTGGCGGTTTGGTTAAGATTGTTATTCCCTACACTGTATTAGGATATGAAGCAATCTTACCTATTGAGACTTTCGCAATCGTTGATGCAGATGGAAAGATTGTGAGCTTATCTTTACTACTATTAAACATTGTTCCAACTGGTGAATCAGTATCATTAATTTCGGGAAGTTCTGCACAATCACAATTAAAATATGGGGGAGTAGTATTGTCGGGAAATTCATCTACAGTAGAATCAATGACAGCACAGTCTATGTACCCAGCTTACTATTTGTCACAGGGTGATTTTTATAATGTAAGTACCAGAAGAACGTTAGAACCACTCTATATATTTTCAGACAATACCGTTAAAGTAGGAGTACCAGCACGCAAATTATGACAAACAAAAAATACATTGTAATTATTGCAGGAATAGTCGTAGCAATTGGTCTTTTTGCTGGAATTCTATTTATTTTAAGTGGACGCAATAAACAGGTTCCTCCATTTGTTCCACGAATTTCTACGTATGATGTGCCAACAATAAAAGAGTCTCAAGAGATTGAAGAAGCTACGATAGAAGGAATTCCAAGTACTGTTGTTTCAAAGTCACTTATTATACGGTTTGAGGATGATATAACAAAAGAACAGTCCCAAGCGGTAATTAACAAACTAGGTGTTTTAGAAGCATTTAACATTGCCCAGCACATATGGGAGATTAGGTACGGTGATTCCGTTGATCTTGCAGAAAAAATAAATGAAATCGAACCGATCCAAGAAATCAAAACTGTTGGATACAATGGTGTGTACAAACTTCAATATAAGCCCAATGACTATACACCCCAAGGATCTAACTCTGAATCGTGGTGGCTTGAGAATGTAAATGCTAAAACAGCGTGGGATATAACCCACGGAGATTCTAACGTTATCGTTGCGGTATTTGACCAACCGGCAGATTTTGTAGCTCCGGACTTGGCGGGGAAGGGGTCTCAAATCATATGGCCTACTCCTACACCAGCCATACCCTACACTCCAACCCCAACGTTATCGGCAACAACAACACTAACACCTGCCGTCTCAACACCTACACCTGCTGTACTGCCAGGTGCGGATCATGGGAGTCATGTTTCAGGTATTGTAGGGGCACATACAGATAATGGAATTGGAGTTGCCTCTATTGGATTTAATACAAGACTACTTTCGTTTCCGGTTTGTGTGCCATTGTGTGAGTTTTCAAATATGATCGCTAGCTTTCAGGAAGTTATTGATCGTGTTAATGCAGGAGAAAATATAAAAGTAATCAACCAAAGTTATGCTGGACCAACTGAAGATACTAATATTCACGACATGATTAAGCTTGTTGTTGAAAAAGGTGTTGTTCCAGTTGCAGCAGTGGGTAATGATTTTGGCGATGTTATGCGGGACGAAAATGACAATCCTGTTTTAGATGGTAACGGGGATCAGATTCCTGTAAGTTACATGCCACATTATCCTGCTGCCCATTCAGAGGTAATTGCCGTTGCAGCAAGTAATTCAACAAATCAGCTATCATCCTTTTCTCAAAGGAATGACCCCTCATCAGCTGCCCAATTAAACCAGTGGGTTGATGTTGCTGCTCCGTGAGTTGATATTGTATCTACGTTTCCTGACGGTTCATATGTCTCATGGTCAGGTACATCTATGGCATCACCGCTTGTTGCAGGAATTGTTGCTCTTTGTGGCGGTGTAAATCCAAATCTTTCCGCTGAGGAAATCATAAATATTGTTAAGACAACAGCTCAGGAAAAACCTTTGACTAGTGTTACATACGGCAAGGTTGATGCAGAAAAAATTGTTCGAGCCTGTAAAGATCCTGCCAATTATGTTGCAGAGCCGAGTAATCAGGTATGTAATTCGTGGGGGGCTAGTGCAGTTTTGCCTGGTATTCAAGGTAATCGAACACACCCAGCACCATCGTTTGCTCTAGAAAATCGCTATTATGTTATTGGTCAGGATTTAAAAGCGTGGTATGCAAACCAACAGGGGGATGGGTCGTTAGGTCCATGGGTTGAAGCTGGATTTGATTCTACGGCGGCTCATGGATATACCGTTGCAGTTGCGCAAAATCATGCCTACATGTTTAGAAATGGCCATTTAATGGATGTTCATGATGGTGGTGGACAAACTGTGGTTGCCGATACATTGGAATCAGGCATGGGAGATCCTTATAGTGGTATTTATTTTGTGTGGGATACGGCGGTTACCGCTACCTTTGGAAGTAAACAAGTAATATATCATTTGGGTGGTTATGACAGTCCTGCTCTGCATAAGGGATACACTCAAGACATTCACTCTGCCGAGGTTCCACCGGGCGGATTTACTCAAGGTACAAGATTTAATAGGTTGTCTCAAAAAACACCAACAGGGGGTTCATCAACAGACGGTTCAGGTGCACAGTACAAGGCTGCCTATATTGCAGGTAATGACGACTCGTACGGATTTATATATATGGGGCAAGCCGGCCAAAGTTCGTTATGGAGAATTAAAGCAAAAAACGATGGGTCGTTAGAAGGTTCGTGGCAGCAGGTTGAAGATTTACCCGGAGGAACAGGAAATCAAAGAGGTGATATGTTAAGTTACGAGAATTACTTATATAGTATTCGAGGTTCAAAATTTGCTCGTCGTCAGGTGAACAAAACTAACGGGGAATTTATTGATGGTTGGGAAAGTTTAGCATCGCTTCCATCGGCCCAGCTTGATAGCTCTTTTGTATGGGGAGGGAATCATCCAGAAGGTGCGTCGTACGGAATAATGAATGGATACTTGTATGTTACCAGTGACCAGTATGTGTATTACATTAGTTTAACTGGTCAATGCGATACGCTTCCTGTTCCCACACAAGCACCTCAAGCGGGAAGTGGAACCCAAGGTGGGGCTGTTGGTGAAAGTATAAGTTGTGTTATTCCTGAGTGGGTAATACGTGGTCCTGATGTTGTGGTTCCACCCATAACGTGTAAGAATGCAAATATTGAAGTTGCTAATCCTGCATATGTTCCTCCTGCCCCTGCAGGTCAAACAGGTTCAACAACGCAGGCATCGTTAGCTGGTGGAGTGCGTTGTGATGAATGTGCTTCTGCATACGTATTTCCGCAACCGATTTTTTCACCTAAAGGTCCAACCAATCAAGATGTTGGACAAAAAGATGGTACAGGCCAGTATGGTACTGATAGATTGTATTACTACTACGATTATGAACAGGGTTTAATCATTAATGTACCTCCTTTTGGATTTGGAGTAGGTGGACCAGCGCCTATTGTAGGTCAACCTGATATTAACTCACCATATAGTGTTCCGTGTGGATGGCCATCGCCTGATCAAAATCGTGTATTAACGCTAGGGTGTGATAGCCCCGATCCACTTGATGCGGCTGGGAAGATTTGTCCTAATGGTGCAGCAGCTGGTTCGTGGTGTGGTGTTCAAGGATCTATCCAAAATGGTCAGCACGCAGGATACAATGCAATGGATATTGCCGGAGAGTTTGCAATTCAAAGCACGATGGATGGGATGGCATATAGGTGTGTTGATTTGAAGTCCCAGTCTATTGGGTCAGGTTCATATGGTACGTATGTTGTTGTGGTCGGACAAGATTTTCGTACATTATATTCTCACATGCGTGTAGAACCTAAAGATAGTAATGCTAATGGACTTCCTAGTGGTTCAGAGTGCGTATATGGTGCAGCGTTTGGAGAGACGGAGCGGTACCCGGTAAAACGTGGGGATGTAATAGGTTATGTTGGGACAACGGGAGATTCTACAGGTAACCACCTTCACTATGAAATTCGCTCCAGTACAGGTTTGCTTTGTCCTGCAGCCTATATTGACCAAACTCACCCTTACTGTCAGCCGGGTGCTACCGTTCAAAACAATGGTGTAGCAGCGAGAGTTCAAAGTTTTTTGCAGTCTATTAATCCATTTAAAACTAATGATACTGTTGTAAGTGATTATCCAGGAGATCCGGCACCATGACAAACTTCATTACATTCATTAAACAGAAAATTTTCGTAGTTACAGGTGTTACAGTTTTCTTTATTGTAATTGTTTTCCTTATTGTTCAGTCGCCTGCCGTATCAAAAAATGAGACCGGGGAAGATGTTGCCCTTCCAACACCAGCACAGCGTGCTGTCGTCACAGTTGAAGGGGTGGACGCCATTGATGACCTTACCGATATTGTGTACAACCCGCAAAAGGAAGTTTTTTACGTATCTAGTTTTGACGAAGGAATTGTGTATATTGTAGGTGTCAAAAGTAAACGAATTGATGCTCAGGTTAATGTCGATTTTACCCACAAACTGTTTCTTGATGAACAAGCACAGGTGTTATATGTAAGTGCGGGCGATAATCGAGTAGTTAAAGTTAATGTTGATACATTTACCGAAGAGGCTCGGGTATATGTAAATCGTAAACCATCAGGAATGGTACTGGATAAAAGCAGTGGCTATTTGTACGTTACTACCGAGTTTGGAAACACGGTGGATGTAGTTGATACTTCAACTATGAGTGTGGTGACCTCAATTTCGGTAGGGAAGGGGCCAACCGACGTTGCGATTGGACGTAGTGGACAGTTTGTTTTTGTAATTGAACGTGAAGATGCGAGTATTGGAGTGATTAGTACTCAAACTCAGCGCTATATTAAAAACGTTACCTTTACCGGACGACCACATCGCATTTATAGTACAGCCGAAAATGATGTTCTGTTGATTCTTGATCAGTACACAAATTCGTTAGTTGTATTCGATGAGTCTACACAGTCAATTGCAAAATCGATTCCAATCATTCCGTTTCCCAGTGATCTTGTAATCGACTCTGTGAATAAGAATGTGTATGTAACCAGTTTCTCTGATAATACCGTTGCGGTGATTGATTTTGAGTCGGAGCAGGTTGAAGAAATTATTTCACTCTCAAGCACTGCATTTTCCTTTACTGCTGGGCTTAATAATATTCATATGGTTCCTGGTTCATCTGAAGTTCTTGTCTCAAATACTAATACCGGCGAACTTCATTTTGTTTCTGTGCGTTAGGAGAAGTATAGAATGTGACCTTTTATAGGTCATACAGATTGTACTTTTGGGGGTTTTTATACTCCGGTAGGATATTACCCATAAAGTCACACTTGACCAACAGGCGTGAGGTTTTTATACTAGAGATACATGGCCTCACGCGTACTTTTGAGACTGATAGACGAAGCAATCATTCCTGCGATAATAATTTTTATGTCAAAATTATTTGCAGTGGTATTTTTAATTCAGTGGCTTGGGGCCAGGTGGGAGTTTAACACACTTTCCTTTTTCCCAGGAGTTACCTTTCAAGACTCTGCAACGCTCATTTTTGTAAACTCATATTCGAGTTTGTTTATGTTTATAGTCGTTTTTCTTGGTCTTGGATGGGTACTTACCAAGGCACACCATTTTCACGATACTCACATTTCTCCAGGGTTTGTGTTGCAGTTACTTTCCTGGAATCTTACTAATGTAATCTCTTCAACGCATGAATTGTTTCATCAAGGAGTAGTGTGGTTTTCATACCTATGGCTTACTACGCTTTTGATTGGGTTTCATGTGGTTGTTGGTTCAACATTTCTTTGGGTTTTTGTTGTTGCTCTCATTGGGAGTCTATTTGCAACCTGGATATTAATTTCTGATGTTGAAAGAGAGGTTACGGTATGAAGCATATAATTAACTTGGCGCTTACAGTTTCGTTAGCGGTAATAATGATTCTTCCATTTGTAGGAAGTAACTTTATTCTTGACCTTAGCTCACCACTGGGTAGTGTTGCTGGTGTTCGAACGGTAACATCATCCGATATTCAAATATTGCCTAACTACCAAGACTTCGGGGATTATGTTTCGTTTGCTCCGGAAACTCTTTCTGAGGGGATATATGATGACACGTTATCGGTGACTGTTTTTCAGGGTCAAAAGGCATCCTACAGCGGCGTGTATACGTTGTACAATACGACCGCGGATAGTAATTTAGCTGTTACTCTATTTACCCGTGATGTTGTTGAATCTGCAAATTTGTTTTCAATTGCAACTCTTGGACTTAGGCAAGGAACGCCAATTACTCTTTTAGAAGGTGTTAAGCAAGGAGCAACGGTTATTACAATAGATGCAGTTCATTCTCTACAAAAAGATATGCGTGTTTTGGTTGGTACTGAATTAACGCGTGTTATTGCAGTTTCGTCAGGCGGAAAAGTTGTTGTTACACCATTAACTCAAAGCCATTTAATTGGTGAAGAAGTTACCATGCAGCCAGTAGTAATCAATCAGAATTCGGTTGTTCAGCCTGAAACCTATGTAAAAGTATTATCCCCAGGTGAAAGTGTGTCGGTTGATGTTGTGGTATGGGGCGCAGATACCATCACTACCTTAAACCACACTATTCAAATTCCGCTGTCCGTTTCGATTAAAGCAGTTCAATAATAGATTAGGGTGGGTCCGTCATCCTGAACTTGTTTCAGAATTTGTTTTTAGAGAGGTTTTGGGTGAAATGTTTCTACTGAAAGCTCTTGCACCTAAATATAGGTTTGGATTTCTTCAAATAAAGGGTTTACAGATTTTATGAGATTAAATTTCCATTCTCGATGCCAGTTTTTGAGTTGCTTCTCTCTGGCAATTGCCTCTTTTATGTGGTCAAACATTTCGAGGTGGACTAGTTTTGTACAGTTATACTTTGCTGAAAAACCTGGAATAAGCTTCAACTTATGTGTATTGATACGTTGAGTAATATTTGATGTTACTCCAATGTACAAAACGGAGTTATTTTTATTCGTTAGAATGTATACGTATCCCTTTTCCATTGTCTTCCAAAAGGATCATACATTGGTATGGGTCCTGAAACAAGTTCAGGATGACTGGCTGAAACAAGTTCAGAGCCTGCCCTGAATTAATTCTGGGAGGATTGGATTGATCTACTGGGGGTCATTCCGAACTTGTTTCGGAATCTCGTTGTACAAACATGATGCTGAAATAAGTTCAGCATGACGGGGGTGTTTGGCAGATAGGTTGGGATGTTTTAAACCGGTAGGTTTGCTAGGTTTTTTGTCATTCCGAATTCATTTCGGGATCTGTTCCCATCGAATGTGTAATTATTACAATTCTGCTGCTGTAATTACATCAAATCGTGTCGTAAATATTCCGTCAGTACCAGGAGAACGTAGATTGAATACAAATTTGAATCGGTTACCGGTAACTGATACGATTGATCCATCATTAAAATATGCACGGACTTGAGAAACAGTTGCCGTGTTTGCACCCGTATTGCCGTTTTCGTCGATTATTTCAAGAGCTGTTAGATTTTCAATATATGTAAGATTGTTTTCTTTTAATGCTGCAATAATTTCATCACCTGAGATTGAGTTGATTATTGTGTTGTATGAATCCGGAAGGAGTGCCCCGTTCATAATGTCTGTAACCTGGGCTACCGATAACCACGGATCATTACCCCATGCTTTGTGGTACCACGGCGAGTCGCCATGTGCTGGGCCATCATAAGCGTTACCGTTTGCATCAAAATCTGCAACTCGCTGTGCGTAACTTCGGTTTCCGCCCCACACCTCCTGAGAAGATAACGTGAATCCTCCTGCTGTTGATGCATAGTAGGCAGTGATTGGTTGCCCACCAGAAACAATAACACGTCCCTTGGTTTCATTTACTGCCTGTCGCCAATACTCTCCGCAGCTACCTGCCGTTTTTGAAGCTCCTACGTATACTTGGCATGCTTGAGTTGTGCAGATTGGTAATGCTCCATTGTTGGTGTAGGCAAGAGCATAGGTTCGTGCTGCAATTGCCTGCGCTTTGAGAGCCTCGAGACCACCATTACTGGGGTTTCCCCAACAAGAAGGCATCTCTCCAATTCCCATAAGGTAATCTTCTTCAAACGGTATGGTGGCACCTGAAGTAAGGGTAATGGTATCGGGAACAGTCCAGTCTACAATTGAGGTATTGGCATAATACGCGGTAAGGATTTGATCAACAGATTGTCCAGCTTTCGCACGTCCAAATGCGCCGTACTGATTCATTCCCACGCGGTGAGGCCAACCATATGTCCAAAATGAAAAATATACGTTTCCATCTTTGGGAGCAGCTTTATCAATTGCGTTTCCATCAATTGCAACATCTCCAACGGTTGTTGATTTAAGTGCAGCCGCAGCTTTAGCTGCCAATATCTGTTGTTGAATTGCAGTAAGTGATGAGATTTGTTGGTCAATTCCAGCAAGAGATTGTTGTGTGTTTACGGATTGGTTTTTAGCATTGTCTAAGTCTATTTTGGTAGTATTTATCGAAGATGCTAGATATTGTTGTTGTTGTTCAAGGGCACTTTTTTCGGTTTCGAGTTCAGCCTTAATGCTTGCCAAAAGATCTTTAATCTCAAGAGCAGTTTCGCGCTGGTCGCTTAAATCAATCAGTTGTTTTTTTGTGTGATTTGCGATTGCACGTTTGTACATGTAGATCTCCGGACCATGTTCTTGAGAGGATCGTAGAAATGTTGGTGCAGTAATAAATCCCGAAAGCATGTAATTAGTTCGGATAACCTGACTTAAGTTTTTTTCTTGAATGGCAAGCCGTTTTTCAATCTCTGCGAGTTCTTTTTCGGTTTCCTCGATTTCTGCAAGTTTTGTGTTGAGGGTATCTGTTGTTACTGATAATTGTGATTGAGTTACCGAAAAGTTGTATTGAAGATTATTTAAAGAGGATTGATATTGTGCTTTTAAACTTTCAAGATAATCAAGTTCTTGTCGGGCCTTTTCCTTTTGCAGCCGTGCAGTTTCCAGTTTCTGTTGGGTTTCGGTTAGTTGGTCGTCAAGTTCAGTTCCGCCAACCGTAATGGGTGTAATGAGTAGTACAAATAGTACAGATACAAGGAAAAGTTTTTTCATATCTTTATGATAACAGGTGAGACCGTAGGTCGAACGGAAGTTTTGCGTAAGGCGCTTCCCGTAAATATTGGCCATGATCCGTGCATCTTGTTTTTTTGTCATCCCCATGAAAATGGGGATCCAATATCCAATAACAGAGACTGGATTCTCGCCTACGCGAGAATGACAGAGTGTAGTATGTATATGTAGGGGGCGAAGCGTGCTCTGTCCGTAGGGTTTCTTATCATCCGTTATAATGAAGCCATGTCACAAAAGATTTTAATTACAACAGCCATTGATTATGTGAATGATGTTATACACATTGGTCATGCGTATCAAAAAATTGTTGCAGATTCATTTGCTCGTTATTATCGTTTATTTCCTGAAAATGAAGTATTTTTCTTAACAGGAACCGATGAGCATGGAAGCAAATCCGAAGAAGCAGCAGCAAAGTTAGGGGTTGAACCCAAGGCGTTTGTTGATGAAGTGAGTGCCAAAGATAGGGCACAGCTTGATGCTTTAAACATCTCCTACGATCGGTTTATTCGTACAACTGATGCAGATCATCGTGAGGTAGTTATTGATTTTTACAAACGTTCGCTTGCGAACGAAGATATCTACAAGGGAAGTTACACCGGACTTTACTGTGTTGGCTGCGAGGAGTTTTTAAAGGAAAAAGATCTAGTAAACGGGAAATGTCCCAATCACCCAACAAAAGAAATCAGCACACTTACAGAGGAAAATTATTTTTTCAAGTGGTCGGCGTTTTCTGGTTTTCTAAAAGAGTATATTGAATCTCATCCTGATTTTGTTAAACACGAAGCTCGTAAAAACGAGATGCTTTCTTTTATAGAACAAGGGATTGAAGATATTCCTATTTCTAGAACTACCGTGCATTTTGGGATTCCAGTTCCCAATGACCCAGATCATGTTCTATATGTATGGTTTGATGCTCTTATCAATTACATAACAGGCGCTCCAGAATATTTTGCCGATGATAATGCAACAATTATTCACTTTTTAGGCAAAGATAATGTTCGTTGGCATGCCCTGTTGTGGCCAGCAATGCTTAGGTCTGCAGGATTCAGAATGCCAACAACAGTATATGGCCATGATTTTTTTACGCTCAATGGTCAAAAGATTAGTAAAAGTTTAGGTAATGTGATTTTGCCAACAGAGTTAGTTGAAAAGTATGGAGTCGATGCAGTGAGGTATTACTTTTTACGGTATGGACCATTGCGTAATGATGTCGATGTGACAATTGAAGAGTTGGAGCGTGTCTATAACTCTGATCTTGCAAATGGACTAGGTAATTTAGTCTCTCGCGTAGCAAAAATGGCTGAGAAGGAAGGAATGTCAGTGAATCATAAAACTTTAGTAATCAGCGAGCTTGAAGATTTTAAAATTTTTGATCAATATTTTAGTGATTTTAGAATTGACCTTGCCATCGAGTTTATTTGGAATAAAGTTCACGAGCTTGATCGATATGTTGATCACCATAAGGTATGGGAGCAAAAGGGAGAGGAAAAAGAGAAGAGTCTCCAGTTTTTATCGCGTGGGCTTCTTGAGATTGCTGTGTATGTGTCACCATTATTACCTGATACAGCTCAAAAAATAACCGATCAGTTTACGGGAGATACCGTAGTGTCAGGCAACTCTCTTTTCCCCCGGTTGTAATGATTAGATTTCTCAAGGATTGACAAGTAGTATATTTTTGGCTATATATAAACCATGATTAAACAAAACAGCGGAAATGTAATGATTGCAGTTTTAGCTGTTGGCCTTCTTTTGGGTATTGGATTTTGGTATGTAATCACCCAACGAGATGTAGTCTCACCAGAACCAACACCAACAGTTACCCCGACCCCAGAAATCCAAGAACTCACCTCAACAGTTGATACTTCGGATTGGATAGTGGCTGGGATTGACAACTCAAGAGTATTTACATATAAATACCCGCCAACTTGGATTGAAACTAGAAGTGAGACTGGATATAAATACCAACCAGAAACTGATGATAAATACACATTCTATACCTCAACCCCATTGGTTGATGGATCAACGATTGAGAATAACATCAAGAGAATAAGTAACACTACTGAGGTAATCGGAAATACAAGTCAATATAAACTAGAGGGGAAAAATATTATTGTTTTGACAACAAAAAACCAAAACGAACCAGTTACAAAGATTATTACATATGTATTTATTGATGATTTTACATATATCGATGCCCTTCGGGAAAAGAAATTAGGTGTCGCGGTGTTTTCCTCTACTTATTATAGTGAAGTAAATGAATATGATCCGTACCTTAGCGAAATATTAAATATCATTTCAACATTGACGGTAATTAACTGATAAGTTGGATTGGTATCTATAGTTAGTCCTTTAACGTACTTTTACAGTTCAATGAATAACAGAAAGGAAGGTTGTTATGAGGTACTTTAGCTTGCTTTTATGGCTTTTTTTGTTTTCGGTAGGAAGTATACAAGCCTCTCCTACTAGTGATGTTTCTTCTTTCAGAGTGCCGCTTAACGGTGGTCCCCATAGGATAACGCAGGGCCCCAGGTGTTCAGTTTCACATAACGATAATTATGGTATTCGAAACCGTGAAGCAATTGACTTCGGGGTTTTGAATTTAGAGGTAGTTGCATCTGAAGGTGGGGTTGCTGATTATATTTATGACGCACCCACGACAACAAACCCTCTATCTGGTGGTAATATTGTGCAAATCTTGCATGACAACGGCTTAAAAAGTGTTTTTGCACACTTGAGTACCCCATCTAGTCGAAATGGTTTTCCGCGTCGTGTAGAAAAGGGTGAAGTTATTGCAATCTCTGGCAACTCTGGGAATGTAGCTTCACACCTCCATTTTGCTGTTTTGTCAGGAAGCAATGATCTCCGTAGTTTAGCAGGTAGTCCTGTAGCTATTTGGGGAATTACAGGAATTACATGGCCAAATTATGCGGGTTTACCATATCCCGACTCTGGATCATGCGATCCAAGTTTCTCAGATCAAGGCACAGCCCAATGGCCGTCACCCGGCGAAAAGAGATTGGAGTTAGAGAGGTTTACGCTGGAGCGTACTAATCCCAAGAGTAACGAAGACCTGCAGTTTGAGGCTATCCTAAAGAACACTGGAGAGGTACAGATTTGGTGGAAAAATATTTTGTAAGTAGATAGTTTTGCAATGCAAATGCACACATTGCGCGACTACCCATTGACAAAAAATATAGTTTGAAATATATATAAACCATGATTAAGCAAAACAGTGGGAACGTAATGATTGCAGTTTTGGCGGTAGGTTTATTAATCGGCGTTGGTGTGTGGTACGTAATCACACAGCGAGATGTAGTCTCACCAGAACCAACCCCTGCAGTTACCCCAACCCCTTCTGAAATAGCAATTGACACCTCTGATTGGAAAACGTATACAAATGATGAGTTGGGGGTTTCATTCACTTATCCTCCACAGGTGGAGCTCATAAGTGAGTTTCCAGATTTAAAAATGATATTGGATGGACCTGAGCAATTTGACAGCCCTGGATTTCTAGATGGATTGTTCATAATGATGTCTGAAAGTACGGCTGAAAACGGTGAGACTCCTGCAGATTACTTGTTCAATGAGATTGAAAATACTTACAGCGAAGCTTCTAGAAACCAGCTCAGTGTTGATAATAAGAACGGGAGAGAATTTGCGATTTACAGATTCCAACCAGTCTTAGATGAATTTTCTCATTCAGTCAGTGTTGCGATAGAAAGCGATAATAATAGTATTTTGAATTTTATCTTCAGTATCGGACGCAACGATAGGTCTTATTACGACTCAATTCGAAACTCAATAATAGATAGTATCGAGTTTGTTGAATGAGGTTAATAACAACGGGTTATTAACATGACAGTACATTAACAAGGAAAGGTGAAGGATGAAAACGCTACTTAGGTTATTTGTAGTTTTATCAGTGTTCTTGCTATGGGGGGTGGGTAGTACTGCAAATCAGATTAAGGCAAGTAATCCGTTGAGATTGCATTGGCCAGTAGTTATGCCGTACGCCTCAGGGTCGTTTGATGGCGTAAATGGACCGCATACAGGAATTGATATTACAACCAAAACAGATCCGAAAGATTATACGGTTACTGCTTCAAGGGAAGGAACGGTTGTATTTGTCGGATTTGACAAAGCAAGTGGTAATAATGTTCGCATTCGTCATGAAGGATATGACGGAGGTATGTACTACACATGGTATGGGCATCTCGAAAGTATTGACGTCGCTCAGGACCAATGGGTAAATTCAGGACAAAAACTCGGTGTGATGGGCAAGACCGGTACTGCCAGCGCTGTTCATCTACACTTTCAGGTGATGCTAGATAGTTTTACAATGCCTGGTGTTGGAGTTTGTCCTAGTTGCTTAGAACCATGCAACTATCTCATTGGCGTAGTCGCTGGAAGAGATGGAAATTGTGGAATTGACGAACCACCAGGAGTTAAGAGTTTGGAGTTAGAGAGGTTTACGCTGGAACGCACCAATCCCAAGGTTGGCGAAGACATGCAATTTGAGGCTATCCTAAAAAACACAGGAGAGGTACCAATTGCACTGGATGTTGTCTATGTGCGTCTTCGACGTAATGGCGAAACCGACGTTGAGATTCATGCCCAAAACATGGGAGTTGTCACGATTCTTCCTGGTGAACGTAGGGCCTTTAGCTTACGAGGACCGCCCATAACCGTAAATGGTTTGTGGAAGATCCACAAGGTTGAAGCGCATGCTCAAAACGATCCCTGGTTTACTATGCGTGAGATAAACGGTCACATCATGATCGGATTCCCAAGTCTTGTAAAAGACCATCCAGTTACCGTTTCAAGCGATCGAGATGGAAATGTAGGACAGTTTGCTGTTGATGGCAACCATCGAACACGATGGGAATCATCCCTAAACGACAATCAAACGTTGGAGATTGATTTAGGGCAGGTACTAACCATTGATTCTATACTTGTTCGTTCGGACTGGGCATACCCCAAATGGTTTAAGGTAGAGTATTCCACCGGAGGAGAATGGAATCTGTTGGTGGATGATGTAGCGGGTCGTCAAGACAATTCAACTTTTATCCCTCTTGGTGACACTCAAGTTTCAAAACTGAAGTTTACGTTTAAAGAACGTGGGACGAAGTGGGCACATGCTATCTGGGAGATTGAAGTTTATGATCTGGTTGATGGATGTCCAGCACTTGCACGGTGTACAAGTCCGGCAACAGCAACACCAGTTCAAACAGCTACTTCAGTAGTAACTGCTGAACCGACGCCTGTTCCTGGACCAACACATACCCCACAACCAAACCCAACAGCAACGCCGACATCAGGACCGGTTGATACAATCCTTCCAGAAGGACACATAGTAAGCCCTACTGATGGGACATTTGTTGGAACTGGGTGGTTTGAGGTAACGGCCTATGCAACCGATTACCAAAGTGGAGTCAAAAAGGTAGAGTTCCATTTTTATCATGATGGCGTATGGCATATGGTTTACGAAGATTGGTCTGGATCTGACGGGTGGAAAGCATCTGTAGATACGACAGGTTTTTGGGCACAAAATGACATGAAACTACTTTTATGGATTGAAGATAACGCGGGAAACCGTGTTCAATCCAACGTCATTTCTGCACTAACAAATGTCCCTGTGGCAACACCAACTGAAACGAGTGTTTCTACGCCAACGCGGACAAGTGTTCCAACGCCTACATCAACGAGAACGGTTGTACCAACACCGACCTCAACGAAGACACCAATGCCAACACCGACCAACACACCGGTAACTGATCCCATGTCTGGAGTTATTAGTGGAACGATAGTTGATGAGAAGGGAGTACCAGTCAGTAGAGTGGATGTTCGGCTTTTTAGAGACACTCAGGAAAGTGTGTACTGGGTCAAGTGGGTTGAAGAT
>Ga0210012_1000973_pt1 | contig 29863 bp, 27 predicted proteins | sample CryGeymeta201504_FD_183974 | JGI IMG/M metagenome (GOLD analysis project Ga0210012, IMG submission 183974) | Groundwater microbial communities from Crystal Geyser aquifers in Utah, USA - Crystal Geyser metaG 2015-04 (SPAdes) (version 2) | ecosystem: Environmental > Aquatic > Deep subsurface >... | reverse complement strand
GCCACGCCAAGCGCGTGATGTTCGGCATCTGGAGTTTTCTGCGCCAGTTCATGTACACCAAGTTCATCGTGGTGGTGGACGACGACATCGACGTGCGCTCATGGCAGGAGATCATCTGGGCGATCACCACACGCATGGACCCGGTGCGCGACACGCTGCTGGTTCCGAACACCCCGATTGACTACCTCGACTTTGCCTCCCCCGTGAGCGGCCTTGGCGGCAAGATGGGGCTGGATGCGACCAACAAGTTCCCCGGCGAAACAAGCCGCGAATGGGGCGCGCCCATCGTGATGGATGCTGCCGTCAAAGCCAAGGTGGATGCGATGTGGGGTGAGCTGGGGTTGTGAGTCGCAGGCTATGACTGATTCGCAGGTTGGGTTGAGCGTAGCGATACCCAACATCAACGACAAAACCAAACCCGCCGGGGATTGTTCGCATGGATTGATGCATAGTATCGGATGAGATACTATCAGCCCATGAACAAACGAGCCAAACTACTCGATGCCATGCGCAACAACCCGCGCGATTGGCGCGTCGACGATCTGCTGGTTGTAGCAAAGCAGTTTGACATCGAATGCCGGAACAGCGGCGGCAGCCATCATGTGTTTAGCTCACCGGGTGTTGAGATGGATGTGACCGTGCCCGCCCATCGCCCCATCAAACCTGTGTATATCCGCCAGTTCCTGTTGCTGGTGAATGCCGTGAAGGAGTTGAAGAAATGACCGTCGCGACCATCAAGAAAATCAAAAACATCAAACCGCCATATTCATTCGAGGCGTATTCCCACATCATCAGCCAACTTCCGAAAGAAGACGGCGGCGGATTTCTGATCACCTTCCCCGACCTTCCTGGCTGCATGTCGGATGGAGCAACCGAAGCCGAAACCGTCGCCAATGGCAAGGATGCGTTCAAGGCGTGGGTGTCTGCGCGCAAGGATGCGGGCAAGGAAATTCCCGAGCCTTTCTACCGCCCCGATACCGTGCCGGCAGTCTCCGGCAAGTTCGTCACGCGTTTGCCCAAATCCGTCCACGCCAAATTGGCGGAACGCGCCAAGGCTGAAGGCGTCAGCCTGAACACGCTGGTGCTGGCGTTGCTAGCGGAAGGTCTTGGACGGCGCGTGGCCTAGAAAATACGCCTTTTAGGCATTTTCTCCGGGGCTGGCTAAACGCTCGCCTAACGTCATGAACAGTTCTTGTTCTTTGGGCATCATCGCGCGAAAATTTTGCAGTAATGCCTGCTCTCCTTCATCGCCGTCCCTGCGCCCACGCAATCAGCGCATCCTGCGCATCCTGCCCGCGCTTGGCGTAGGGATGGTTGATGAAGAAGACGACGATCCATTCGCGGCCGCTCTTCGATTTTACATAGCCCGCGATGGTCTTCACGCCTTCCAGCGTGCCGGTCTTGAGGTGGGCGTGGCTGGCGGCGGGGCTGTCTTTGAGGCGTTTCTTGACCGAGCCATCCACGCCGAGGATGGGCAGCGAGGATTGCAGTTCGGCGCTCAGGGGGTGGTGCGCGGCATGGTCGAGCAGTTGCGCCATATGCGCGGCGCTGATGCGTTCCTTGCGTGACAGACCGGCGCCGTTCTCCAGCACCAGTTCATCGAAATTCAAATGTTCGCGCGCCAGCCAGTTGCGCAGAGCGAAGGTGCTGCGCTCGACACTCATGCGACGCTGGATTTCCGTGCCGGAAAAGACGGCGGGTATTGCCACGCTTTCACTTTCCAGCGGCAGTGTTTCGCCCAGCGTCAAAAACAATTGCCGCGCCATCACGTTGTTGCTGAATTTGTTGATGTCGCGAATGATGTTGCTCAAGGGGTCGGAGGGGTGGGTGGAGAACAGGCGCGCATTGGGTCCGCCTTCGCCTTCGCGCTGTTTGCCGCGCAGGGTGCCGCCGAGTTCCTGCCACACGGCGCGAAAAACCGCTTCCACATAGCGCGTGTGCGGCATCACCGAGAGGTTGTGTTCGCGTTCCCCGCAATCGACCGGATAGTCACCGCGCAACACCACGCTGTCGCCGCTCGGTTCCACCGAGAAGCGCTCATCCCAGTCACGGCAATTCGATCCGCCATTGGCGGGTGCCAACTGGTTCTCCAGGCTGAATCCGGTGATGGGCGGCTCGCTCACCACTTTCAGTTTGTCGCCGTCCGGCAGGTAGCGCAAACGCAAAGTGTTGAAGTTGAGCAGCAGCGCATCGGGGCCGACGTTGTAGGCGCGCACCGGATCGTTGTCGAATTCTGCCGGGTCGTGCTCCGGCAAATCAAAATAGCTGCGGTCCAGCACCAGGTCGCCGCGAATATCGCGCAGGCCGCGCGCGCGCAATTCCGTCAGCCACAGCCAGAACTGTTCGATGGTGAATTTCGGGTCGCCGTAGCCTTTCAGGATCAAATCGCCGTCCAGTACGCCGTCTTTCAGTTCACCGTCGAGCCAGGCCTCGGTCTTCCAGGTGTAGGCCGGGCCGAGCAGATCGAGCGCGGCATAAGTGGTGAGCAGCTTCATGGTGGAAGCCGGGTTCATTGGGCGTTGTGCGTTGATCCTGATAAGCGGGGCGTGTTTGCCAACCTCGCGCACTTCGACAGAGATGGCGGATTGCGGGATGCCGGCTTTCTTTAATTCTTGCGTGACGCTCGCGGGCAATCCGGCGGCGTAAATCGGGAGAGACAGGATAGATGCAAATAACAAAACCATTGAAATGGCGAAACGCGACGCTAACCTACCATTTCTGCGCGGTGGGGAATCTGTAGGTCGGGTTTCAACCCGACGCTGTTTGGTCATCCCTCGAAACTCGCCGCAAGCGGCTCGTTCTGTCGGGCTGAAGCCCGACCTACATGACTGCGGGAATGACGGAATGATTTTCATGATAGATCGTCGATGATGGCGATTGTATGCGCAACCAGCATCTGCATCTCGTCCTCGCTGATGATATAGGGCGGCATGAAATATACCGTGTTACCCATCGGCCGCAACAACAATTCATGCCGCAGACCGAGGGAGAAACAGCGCTGCGCGAAATCGGCGTGCGGCGTGTCCACCTCGAAGGCCCAGACCATCCCGGTGTGGCGGAAGTTACGCACCTTGGTATGTTCGCGCAGGGGTTGGGCGATGCGGTTGAAGAAGGCGGCCTTGCTGCGGTTCGCGGTGAGCACATCGTCCTGTTCGAAAATCTCCAGCGTGGCGAGCGCGGCGCGACAGGCGAGCGGGTTGCCGGTGTAGGAGTGCGAATGAAGGAAACCGCGCGCGGTCTCGTCGGCATAGAACGCCTGATAGATATCAGCGGTGGTCATCACGATGGACAACGGCAGATAGCCGCCGGTGATGCCTTTCGAAATAAGCAGGAAGTCGGGCGAAATCCCGGCCTGTTCGCAGGCGAACATCGTTCCGCTCCGACCCATGCCGACCGCGATTTCGTCGGCGATCAGATGCACGCCATATTTCGAGCAGAGTTCGCGGGCGCGGCTCAGATACACCGGGTGATACATCGCCATGCCGGCGGCGCCCTGGATCAGCGGCTCGACGATGAAGGCGGCGAGGCGGGTGTGATGCTGTTGCAGATGCGCCTCCAGCGCGTCGGCGCAACGCAGTGCAAACGCTTTCGCGCTTTCTCCCGCTTCGGCCTTGCGCCAGTCCGGGCTGGGCACGGTGGCGTTTTGTTTGATGAGCGCGCCATAGGCATCGCGGAACAGCGCGACATCGGTCACCGACAGCGCGCCCAGCGTCTCGCCGTGGTAGCTGTTTTGCAGGCTGATGAATTGCGTCTTCTCCGGCTGGCCGCGGTTGCGCCAGTAGTGGGCGCTCATCTTCAATGCGATCTCGGTGGCCGAGGCACCGTCCGAACCGTAGAAGCAATGCCCCAGCCCGGCGGGCGCGAGTGCACGCAATTTTTCCGAGAGTTGCACCACCGGTTCGTGGGTGAAGCCGGCCAGCATCACGTGTTCCAGTTTGCCGAGCTGGTCAACCAGGGCGGCGTTGATGCGCGGATTGCAATGGCCGAACAGGTTCACCCACCAGGAGCTGACCGTGTCCAGATAGCGCTTGCCGTCGAAGTCGACCAGCCAAGCGCCTTCGCCGCGCGCGATCGGCACCAGCGGTAACGTTTCGTGCCGCTTCATCTGGGTGCAGGGATGCCACACGGCGGACAGGCTGCGGGCGAGGAGGTCACGGTTGGATGTCATGCGCGGCATGATAACGTAAGATGCAGGCATCACATTCGGCTGGAGGTTGGCATGCGTATTTTCATCACCGGCGGCACCGGCCTGATCGGGCGCGCCGTGTGCCGCGCGTTGCAGGCGGCGGGACATGAACTGACGGTGTTGAGCCGTCATCCGGAAACGGTGGCGGCGAAGTGCGGCGCCGGCGTGGAGGCGATGCGCTCGCTGGCCGAATGGACGCCGCAACGCGCCTTCGATGCGGTGATCAATCTGGCCGGCGAACCCATCGTCGATGCGTATTGGTCGGCGCGGCGCAAGCAAGTGCTGTGGGACAGCCGGGTCACCCTCACCGAGGAACTGGTACGCCGGATCAATCTGGCCGAACATAAACCGGCAGTGCTGTTGAGCGGCTCGGCGGTGGGTTATTACGGTGACCGTGGCGACACCGTGCTGGATGAGAACGCTGCAGCGGGCACCGGTTTCTCCGCAGAACTATGCCAGTCATGGGAAGCGGCTGCGCTGGGGGCGGAAAAACAAAACGTGCGCGTCTGTCTGTTGCGGACAGCACCCGTGTTGAGCCGCGAAGGCGGCCTGTTGGGCAAGATGCTGCTCCCGTTCAAGCTGGGTTTGGGTGCGCGCCTCGGCGACGGGCGGCAATGGATGAGCTGGATCCACATCGAGGACTACGTCGCACTGGTGCTGCGCCTGCTGCAGGACGCCGAGGCGCGTGGCCCGTTCAACATGGCTGCGCCCGAGCCGGCGACCAACCGCGAATTCACCGCCGCCCTCGCGCAGGCGGTGCAGCGCCCGGCCTGGTTTGTCGCGCCGGCATTCCTGTTGCGGCTGGGCATGGGCGAGCGTGCCAGCCTGATGCTGGAAGGCCAACGCGTGCTGCCGGCAAAATTCAGCGCTACCGGCCACACTTGGCGTTTCCCGCACTTGGCGGATGCGCTGCACGATATCGCGGCCTGAAATAATTTCCTCCCTGCACTTGAAAAGCAGCAAGGTCGCCCCTATTATTGGCACTCGCCGACAGAGAGTGCTAAACCTTCTGTCTTAGCGTTTCGTTAACTCACTGAATTTAGGAGAAATAAGCATGAAAATCCGTCCTTTGCACGATCGTGTTATCGTCAAGCGCATGGAAGAAGAGCGCAAGACCGCCTCCGGCATCGTGATTCCCGATGCGGCAACCGAGAAGCCCGACCAGGGTGAAATCGTTGCCGTGGGCAATGGCAAGATCAGTGACGACGGCAAGCTGCAGCCGATGAGCGTCAAGGTTGGTGACAAAGTGCTATTCGGCAAATATTCCGGCCAAGCTTTCAAGATGGATGGCGTCGAACTGCTGCAGATGCGCGAAGATGACATCATCGGCGTGATCGAAGCCTAATTACCGGATGTAGGTCGGGCTTCAGCCCGACATGTCGGGTTAAAACCCGGCCTACTGGACTACTCAAGCATAAATATTCAGGAGAACAGAACATGGCAGCTAAAGACGTAAAATTCCATGACGCAGCACGTGCCAAGATGGTCGTGGGCGTTAACATTCTGGCCGATGCGGTCAAAGTAACCCTGGGCCCCAAGGGCCGCAACGTGGTGCTGGACCGTTCCTACGGCTCACCCACCATCACCAAGGATGGCGTATCCGTCGCCAAGGAAATCGAACTGAAGGACAAGTTCGAGAACATGGGCGCGCAGATGGTTAAGGAAGTCGCTTCCAAGACCTCCGACGTGGCCGGTGACGGCACCACCACCGCCACCGTGCTGGCGCAATCCATCGTGATGGAAGGCATGAAGTTTGTGACCTCCGGCATGAACCCGATGGACCTCAAGCGCGGCATCGACAAGGCGGTGATCGCCGCCGTCGAAGAACTCAAGAAAATCTCCAAACCCTGCACCACCAGCAAGGAAATCGCCCAGGTCGGATCCATTTCCGCCAACTCTGATGCCGCCGTGGGCGAGAAGATTGCCGAAGCGATGAACAAGGTCGGCAAGGAAGGCGTCATCACCATCGAAGACGGCTCCGGCCTGGAAGACGAACTGGCCGTGGTGGAAGGCATGCAGTTTGACCGCGGTTACCTGTCGCCGTACTTCATCAACAATCAGGACCGCCAGATTGCCCTGATGGAAAACCCCTACATCCTGCTGCACGACAAGAAGATCTCCAATATCCGCGACCTGCTGCCGGTGCTGGAACAAGTCGCCAAGGCCGGCCGGCCGTTGCTGATCATCGCCGAAGACGTGGACGGCGAAGCGCTGGCCACCCTGGTGGTGAATAACATTCGCGGCATCCTCAAGACCGTCGCGGTCAAGGCGCCTGGCTTCGGCGACCGTCGCAAGGCCATGCTGGAAGACATCGCCATCCTGACCGGCGGCACCGTGATTGCGGAAGAAGTCGGCCTGACGCTGGAAAAAGCCACGCTGGAGATGCTGGGCCAGGCCAAGCGCGTCGAAATTGCCAAGGAAACCACGACCGTCATTGACGGTGCCGGCAAGGAAGAGGCGATCAAGGGCCGTATCACCCAGATCAACAAGCAAGCGGAAGAATCCACCAGCGACTACGACAAGGAAAAGCTGCAGGAACGCAAAGCCAAGCTGGCCGGTGGCGTCGCCGTCATCAAGGTGGGCGCGGCGACCGAAGTCGAGATGAAGGAAAAGAAGGCGCGTGTCGAAGACGCATTGCACGCGACCCGTGCCGCAGTCGAAGAAGGTATCGTCCCCGGCGGCGGTGTAGCGCTCCTGCGCGCCAAGGCGGCGGTTGCCAAACTCAAGGGTGACAACCACGACCAGGACGCCGGCATCACCATCGTACTGCGCGCGATGGAAGCGCCGATGCGCGCCATCGCCACCAACGCCGGCGACGAACCTTCCGTAATCGTCAACAAGGTGCTGGAAGGCAAGGGCAGCTATGGTTTCAACGCCGCCTCCGGCGAATATGGCGACATGCTGGAAATGGGCGTGGTCGATCCGACCAAGGTCACCCGCACCGCGCTACAAAACGCCTCCTCCATCGCCGGTCTGATGTTGACCACCGCCTGCATGGTGGCCGAACTGCCGGAAGACAAGCCGGTCGGCGGCATGGGTGGTGGCGACATGAACGCGATGAGCGGCATGGGCGGCATGATGTAATTGCGCTTCGCCGTTGCCGTAACAAAACAAACCCCGCCTTGTGCGGGGTTTGTTTTTTCTCATTATCCGTGCAAGAGAGGATTTTCTGCCCTGTTACCCCATAAAAAACGGGGGCTCTGAAGCCCCCGCTTTCAATCATACTGCAAACAGAGAGTTAGAAACGGTAAGTCACGCCGCCACCCACCGTGATCGGGTCAAGGTCGAGTGTGCCAATCGAAGAGCCGCCCACCTTAACTTTGGTATTCATCTTGATGTATTTGATATCGGCATTGATGCCCCAGTTCTTGTCCAACATATAGTCAAACCCGAGCTGGCCGGCCAGACCCACGCTGGAACTGTCAACTCTTGCCGGAACACCGGCAACGGTGCGGCTACCGAAAATCGTGTAATTCAGGCCTGCGCCCACATAGGGCTTGAACGCGCCCATTTCGGTGACGTGGTACTGAATCATCAGCGAAGGAGGCAACGCCTTGACCGAACCTGCTTTAGCTCCGGCGACCATGATATCAACGGTTTGCGGATAGGTCAGAACCAGTTCAGCCGCAATATTCGGGGTAAAGAAATAGCCCAGATCGACTTCCGGAATCCAGCGGTCATCCGCTTCTACCTTGACAGGGAGACTATTTTGGCCGTTGTCGAAATTGACATACAGCGCGCGGGCACGCACGAAATAAGAGCCCTCATCAGCCGCCTGAACCGCGCCTGCAGACAAAAAGCCAATGGCTGCCAGTGAAACAGCAAGAATCTTGTTATGCATACTTGTACTCCTTCATAAATTGGTTAAGTGGGAGCGGCAGAGTACTGTGGTGGGGAATATCGAATATTGATAAAAATCAAAAAACCTTCACGAAAATGACACGAACAGCGTGTCTGAAGACAGGCGCATCCCGACAAGGGCACCCCTTAAACATTGATGTTGGTTTGGGTTGCCCATTGAGCGGCTTGTCGCTACAATGCGCGCCTTCGTTTTGTCCGGCCCGTCAGGGATAAGTACAAAATGGCCTGGTAGCTCAGTCGGTAGAGCAGAGGATTGAAAATCCTTGTGTCGGTGGTTCGATTCCGCCCCGGGCCACCAAAATATGAAAAAGCCCACCCGCAATGGTGGGCTTTTTTACCGTTTGGGGTTGCGTTCCAGATGGTGGGTGCAATCCAGTGCCGCCAGTTTGTAGCATTCTGCCAGCGTCGGATAGTTGAACACGTTGCCGATCAGGTCGCGCACTGTGCCGTTCAGGTTCATCACCAGTTGGCCGATGTGCACCAGTTCGCTGGCCTGTTCGCCGACGATGTGCACGCCGAGCAGTTTTTCGGTGCGCGCATCCACCACCAGTTTCAGCAGACCGTGCATGTCGCCGTTGATCTGTCCGCGCGCGCTGTGTTTGAAATAGGCGTGGCCGACCACGTAAGGGATGTTCTCCTGTTGCACTTCCTTCTCGGTCTTGCCGACATAGGAGATCTCGGGGATGGTGTACACCGCCATCGGCAGGTTCTCTGCGGACTTTTGTTCCGTGCCGCCGAAGGCGTGCAGCACGGCAGTGCGTCCCTGCTCCATGCCGGTGGAGGCCAGCGCGGGACGGCCGATCAGGTCGCCCACCGCATAGATGTGCGGCACGCTGGTCTGGAACTGCGCGTTGACGGTGACCCAGCCCTTATCCAGCGCGATGCCGGCCTGTTCCACTTTCATGCCGGTGCTGTTCGGTTCGCGGCCCTGCGCGAACAGCACGGCATCGGTGCGGAATTCCTTGCCGCTTTCCAGTCGCGTGACGACGCCGTTGTCTTCGCGTGTGATCGCGGCCACGCGCTCTTCCATGCGGAAGCTCACGCCCATGCCGAGGAAGCTGTCGGCCAGCACGCCCACCACGTCCTCGCTCAGGTATTCGAGCAGTTGCTTGTGGCTGTCCACCACCGACACGTGCACGCCGAGCGCGGCGAAGATGGAAACGAATTCGCAAGCGATCACGCCGCCGCCCACCACCAGCAGGCTGTCGGGCAGATGGCGCAGGTTGAGGATGGAAGTGGAGTCGAGCACCGTCTTCTTGTCGAAGGGGATGTCTGCCGGGCGGCGCGGGCGCGAACCGGCGGCGAGCAGGATGACCTGTGCCGAGAGGGCGCGCGTGTTGCCGGATGCATCGGCGATTTGCAGGGTGTGCGCATCGATGAACGACGCCTCGCCAGGAATCAGTGCCACACCGTGCTTCAGCAGGCGCTGCAGGATGACCGACTCCTGCTGCGCGATCACGCCTTCCTTGCGCCGCACCGCGTCCGCCAGCAGACCGTGACGGCTGCGGCTGTCCGGTGCCAGCGCGGAACGCATGCCACCGGAACGCGACAGCAGATACGCCACTTCGCGCATCGCCTTGCTCGGGATGGTGCCGGTCTGCAAGCCCGCGCCGCCGATCTTCGGCTTGCGCTCGATGATCGCCGCGCGCTTGCCCATGCGCGCCGCCTGCCAGGCCGCATGCTGACCGGCGGGGCCGGAGCCGATGATGAGGATGTCGTAGTCCATGCGCTAGCTCCGGTAGATAAAGATGAAAAAACGCTGCCCGCAGATTACGCAGATTCCACAGATTTAACGACACATCCCGTCAACAAAGAATCTGCGTCAATCTGTGTAACCTGCGGGAAAACCGTGTCAGTTACTTGATGCGCATGCCCGGCTGCGCACCGTCGTCCGGCGACAGGATGAACAGGCCGGGTTCGCTGCCGGACGCGGCCAGCACCATGCCTTCGCTCAAGCCGAATTTCATTTTACGCGGTGCGAGGTTGGCGACCATCACCGTCATGCGGCCTTTGAGTTTCTCGGGATCGTAAGCCGACTTGATGCCGGCGAAAACCGTGCGCGGATTCTCCTCGCCGATGTCCAGCGTCAACTTAAGCAGCTTGTTCGCGGTTTCCACGTGCTCCGCGTTGACGATGCGCGCCACACGCAGATCGATCTTGCCGAAGTCGTCGATGTTGATGGTCTCGGCGATGGGGTCCGGAGTCGAAGATTGCCCTTCGCGTTCGCTCCCTCTCCCCTCGGGAGAGGGTTGGTGTGAGGGCTGGTGTTGCTGCGCTTCAGCGTGGCGTTGTTGCGAGTGGGCATCGGTCATGGCTTTCAGGCTTTCCTGGTTGGCGGCGACCATGGCTTCGATCAGTTTGGGATCGAGGCGGGTCGCCAGATGTTGATAGGGGTTGATGGTGTGGCCGGCAGGGAGTGGCTGCCATGTGCCACTCCATGCCAGCGGGGCAATATTAAGGAAACGCTCGACCTGCGCAGCCAGTTCCGGCAGCACGGGTTTCAGGTATAGCGTCAGGTCGCGGAACAGGGTCAGTGCGGTGGAGCAGACTTCGTGCAGCTCCGCTTCCTTGCCTTCCTGTTTCGCCATCATCCAGGGAGCCTTTTCGGCGATGTACTGGTTCGCTACGTCGGCCAGACGCATGATCTCGCGCAGGGCGCGTGCATAGTCGCGTTCCTCGAAGCAACGGGCGATCTCGTTGCTGTCGAACGCGGTCTTGAACTCGGCGGATGCGGCGGGATCGCAGTTGCCGAGCTTGCCATCGAACTTCTTGCTGATGAACCCCGCGCAGCGGCTGGCGATGTTGATGTATTTGCCGATCAGATCGCTGTTCACCTTCGCCACGAAATCCCCAAGGTTGAGGTCGATGTCTTCCATCGTGCCGTTCAGTTTGGCGGCGTAGTAGTAGCGCAGGTATTCGGTGTTCTTGATGTGGTCAATGTAGCTCTTCGCGGTGATGAAGGTGCCGCGCGACTTGCTCATCTTTTCGCCGTTGACGGTGAGGAAGCCGTGTGCGAACAGTTTGGTCGGCGTGCGGTAGCCGGCGTGTTGCAGCATCGCCGGCCAGAACAGGGCGTGGAAGTACAAAATATCTTTTCCTATGAAATGGTAGAGCTCGGTGTCGGGGCCTTGCTTCCAGTAGTCGTCGAAATTCAAGTTTCCCTGAATCCCGGATCCTGAATCCTGAATCCTGTTGCACAGCTGCTTGAAGCTGCCCATATACCCCACCGGCGCGTCCAGCCAGACGTAGAAATATTTGCCCGGTGCATCGGGGATCTCGAAACCGAAATAGGGCGCGTCGCGCGAGATGTCCCAGTCGGTCAGCTTGTTCTCACCCTCCGCGCCCAACCACTCCTGCATCTTGTTCGCCGCTTCCGGTTGCAGTGAGCCGCTACGCGTCCATTCGCGCAAGAAATGCTGGCACGAGTCGGCAGAGAGCTTGAAGAAGTAATGGTCGGAGTTGCGCAGTTCCGGCTTGGCGCCGGACACGGCGGAATACGGGTTGATGAGTTCGGTGGGGGCATAAGCGGCGCCGCACACTTCGCAGTTGTCGCCGTACTGGTCCTTGGCGTGGCACTTGGGGCATTCGCCCTTGATGAAGCGATCCGGCAGGAACATGTTCTTCACCGGGTCGTAGAACTGCTCGATGGAGCGCACCTCGATCAACCCCTTGTCCTTGAGGGTGGCGTAAATGGTCTCGGCGCATTGCCGGGTCTCGTCCGAGTTGGTCGAGCCGTAGTTGTCGAACTGCACGTGGAACGCGGCAAAATCGTCGAAATGCTCCTGCCAAACCCGCGCGATCAGTTGTTCCGGTGTGATGCCTTCCTTCTCGGCGCGCAGCATGACGGGGGTGCCGTGGGTATCGTCGGCGCAGACGTAGTGGCATTGATTGCCGCGCATCTTCTGGAAACGGACCCAGATATCGGTCTGGATGTACTCGACCAGGTGGCCGAGGTGGATGCTGCCGTTGGCGTAGGGCAGGGCGGAAGTGACGAGTATCTTGCGGGTCATGTGACAGGTTCCTTGAGCGACGGGCAGGCAATAAATGAGATTCACCCTGCCCGTCCCCTCTCCTCAATCCTCTCCCGCGAGCGGGAGAGGAGGCGATCGTGCTGCGCGAATTTCATTTGGCCCGCGATTGTAGCAAAACCCACGCACCGCCGAGGAATTAGGTAAAATCGCGCACGCAGAAATTCATCAGGGAAGCAGGATGAGCATCAAGTCAGACAAGTGGATCCGCCGCATGTGCGAACAGCATGGCATGATCGAGCCGTTCGAGCCGAACCAGGTGAAGGAACTGAACGGCCACAAGATTGTGTCTTACGGCACGTCGAGCTACGGCTACGACATCCGCTGCTCGCGCGAATTCAAGCTGTTCACCAACATCAACAGCACCATCGTCGATCCGAAGAACTTCGATCCGACCTCGTTCGTCAACGTCGAGGCGGACTACTGCATCATTCCGCCCAATTCTTTTGCGCTGGCGCGCACGGTCGAGTACTTCCGCATCCCGCGCAACGTGCTCACCGTGTGTCTTGGCAAATCGACTTATGCGCGCTGCGGCATCATTGTCAACGTCACCCCGTTCGAGCCGGAATGGGAAGGCTATGTGACGCTGGAGTTTTCCAACACCACGCCGCTGCCAGCGAAGATCTACGCCAACGAAGGCGTGGCGCAGGTGCTGTTCTTCGAGAGTGACGAAGTGTGCGAGACATCCTATAAAGACCGTGGTGGCAAGTATCAAGGCCAGCACGGAGTCACCCTGCCGAAGATCTGATGGACACGTTCAGGCAAGTCGTCTGGCATACCCCCGAGGGCGAGGTGGTGGCCTGCTATGAGAAGAACAAAGTGATGCGGGAGAACCTGGCCGAGATCCGCCAGGTCTGCCGTGATTCTCTTGAAGACGCCATCCTCATGGGTTGCGACGAGCAGCAGTTCCGCGAGGTGCTGGGCGACCTGGTGGCCACCCTGGCCACCCCCTATCCCCGGCGCAAATAACCGCCCCAAATCGCCGGCTCAATCTGCGACAATTCGCGCCAGTCAACATCACCCCACCAGAGGCCAAGCCATGAAGTTCAGGTTCCCCATCATCATCATCGACGAGGACTTTCGCTCGGAAAATGCCAGCGGGCTCGGCATCCGCGCACTGGCGGATGCCATCGAAAAAGAAGGTATGGAAGTGCTGGGCGTGACCAGTTACGGCGACCTGACTTCGTTCGCGCAACAGCAAAGCCGCGCCTCGGCGTTTCTGCTGTCGATCGACGACGAGGAATTCGGCAGCGGCAGCAAGGAAGAAACCGAGGCCGCGCTGAAAACCCTGCGCGCCTTTGTGCGCGAGCTGCGTTTCCGCAATGCCGACATTCCCATCTATCTGTACGGCGAGACGCGCACCTCGCGCCACATCCCGAACGACATCCTGCGCGAGCTGCACGGCTTCATCCATATGCACGAGGACACGCCGGAATTCATGGCGCGCCATATCATTCGCGAGGCGAAAGCCTATCTCAATTCGCTGGCGCCGCCGTTCTTCCGCGCCCTGCTTGACTACGCGCAGGACGGCTCCTATTCCTGGCACTGTCCGGGACACTCCGGCGGCGTAGCCTTCCTCAAAGCGCCGGTGGGGCAGATGTTCCACCAGTTCTTCGGCGAGAACATGCTGCGCGCCGATGTGTGCAACGCGGTGGATGAGCTGGGACAATTGCTCGACCACACCGGCCCGGTCGCGGCCAGCGAGCGCAACGCGGCGCGCATCTTCAATGCGGACCACCTGTTCTTCGTCACCAATGGCACCTCGACCTCCAACAAAATCGTGTGGCACTCCACCGTCGCGCCGGACGACATCGTGGTGGTGGACCGCAACTGCCACAAATCCATCCTGCACGCGATCATGATGACCGGCGCGGTTCCGGTGTTCCTCACCCCGACGCGCAATAACTTCGGCATCATCGGCCCGATTCCGAAATCGGAATTCGACATGGCCAGCATCCAGAAAAAAATCGACGCCAACCCGTTCATCAGGGACAAGAAAAAGAAACCGCGCATCCTCACCATCACGCAGAGCACCTATGACGGCGTGCTGTACAACGTCGAGACGCTGAAGGAAATGCTGGACGGCAAAATCGACACCCTGCATTTTGACGAAGCCTGGCTGCCGCATGCGGCGTTCCACGATTTCTACAAGAGCATGCACGCCATCGGCCGCAGCCGTCCGCGCGCCAGGGAATCGATGATCTTCGCCACCCAATCGACGCACAAACTGCTGGCCGGTTTGTCGCAGGCGTCGCAGATTCTGGTGCGCGAGCCGGAGTCGCGCCAGTTGAACAGCCATGTGTTCAACGAAGCCTATCTGATGCACACCTCCACCTCGCCGCAATACGCCATCATCGCCTCGTGCGACGTGGCGGCCGCGATGATGGAGCCGCCGGGCGGCACCGCGCTGGTGCAGGAAAGCATCGCCGAAGCGCTGGATTTTCGCCGCGCCATGCGCAAGGTGGACGAGGAGTTCGAGGCCGACTGGTGGTTCAAGGTGTGGGGGCCGGACAACATCGCCGACGAAGGCATCGGCGAGCGCGACGACTGGATGCTGCATCCGGACGACAAGTGGCACGGCTTTGGCAAACTGGCCGAAGGTTTCAACATGCTCGACCCGATCAAGGCCACCGTCATCACGCCGGGGCTGGATGTGGACGGCGACTTCGCCGACTACGGCATCCCCGCCGCGATGGTTACCAAATACCTGGCCGAGCACGGCGTCATCGTCGAGAAATGCGGCCTGTATTCCTTCTTCATCATGTTCACCATCGGCATCACCAAAGGTCGCTGGAACACCCTGCTCGCCGCGCTACAACAGTTCAAGGACGACTACGACAAGAACGCGCCGATCTGGCGCATCCTGCCGGAGTTCGCCGCCAAACGCCCGCAATACGAGCGCACCGGCCTGCGCGACCTGTGCCAGCAGATCCACGACACCTACAAAACCAACAACGTGGCCAAGATGACCACCGAAATGTATCTGTCCGACATGCAGCCCGCGATGAAACCGTCCGACGCCTTCGCCAAAATGGCGCACGACGAAATCGAGCGCGTGGCCATCGACGACCTGGAAGGCCGCGTCACGGCGGTGCTGCTCACCCCCTATCCGCCCGGCATCCCGCTGCTGATCCCCGGCGAGCGATTCAACAAAACCATCGTCGATTACCTCAAATTCGCGCGCGATTTCAACAGCAAATTCCCCGGCTTCGAGACCGACATCCACGGCCTGGTGGCGGACATGATCGAGGGCGAGCGGTTGTATTACGTGGACTGCGTGAAATAGCGGGGGAACGTGGCCGCCCTCATCCGCGCCCTCGAAGCTGACATCACCACCCTGCGGGTCGATGCCATCGTCAACGCGGCGAACCATTCCCTGCTTGGCGGTGGCGGCGTGGACGGCACCATCCACCGCGCGGCGGGGCCGCAACTCCTGGCCGAATGCCGCATCCTCGGCGGCTGCGCCACCGGCGACGCCAAACTCACCAGGGGTTATCTTCTGCCGGCGCGCTACGTCATCCACACCGTGGGGCCGGTCTGGCAGGGCGGGCAAAACGGCGAAGCGGCGCAACTGGCTTCCTGCTACCGCCGCTCGCTGGAAATCGCCGCCGCCCACGGCATCCGCTCCATCGCCTTCCCGTCCATCAGCACCGGCGTCTACGGTTATCCAAAGGAACCGGCCGCGCACATCGCGGTGCACACGGTGCGCGATTTCGTGAGCCGCGATGCCTCGTTGCAGGAGGTCATCTTCTGCTGCTATTCAGCGCGGGATCTCGCGCTTTATCAAATGCTGCCGGGGTGATGGGTGAGTTGAGGGGAGGGTGGCTTGCAGCCTGAACGGGCATTAGCGATTTGCTGAAATTGATATTGGATCGGGCAATATGGATGTCCGCTCCCGGTTCTAACTCAGACTGTCGGCTCTTGATTGAAGTGCCGACATTTGAGTTTTATTCATCAATCTGGCGCAGGTCGGCCAATAACGGAACTTCATGGGTGACATTGCGACGATCAGCTTGCCAACAGCAAAGCGCGCGTTGCGGGCTTTGGCCGGCTTAGTGTGAAAATCGCCTTTCTCGTTAGGCGGGGAATGAGGTGGTGATCAGGAAGGCCGTGTAGGCGACGTAGCATGACAGCAGAATTCCGCCCTTGAGGCGGTTGATGCACGGTGCGGCGCGGAGACCGAGGCAGAAAACAAAGAGCATGACGGTCAGCGCGGCCATGACCGGGATGTCGCGCGCAATGACTTCCGCGCCGACGGACATCGGCTGGATCAGCCCGGCTATCCCGACCACGGCGAGGGTGTTGAACAGATTGGAGCCGAGCACGTTGCCGAGCGCGAGATCATGCTCGCCTTTGCGGGCGGCGATGATGGACGAGGCGAGTTCCGGCAGCGAGGTGCCGACCGCAACCACCGTGAGGCCGATGACCAGATCGCTGACGCCGAAGTCGCGGGCAATTTCCACCGCGCCCCAGACCAGGATGCGCGAGCTGATGATAAGCAGTGTCAGGCCGATAATCAGCCAGAAGATCGCCCGCTTGAGCGGCATGGGATGCAGGCGCAATTCCTGTTCCGTTTCGTCTCCCAGCGCATCCGGCTTTTGGCGAATTCCCCGGAGGATGCTCCAGCCCATCACCACGGCAAAGACACCCAGCAACCCCCAGGCATCGGCACGGCTGACTTTGCCATCCCAAAGCTGCCAGACAGCGAGGGCGGTCACCGCGATCAGCAGCGGCAATTCCTTGCGCACCACCTGCGAATGCACGGTGATCGGGGCGGTCAGGGCGGTCAGGCCGAGGATCAGCGCGATGTTGGCGATGTTGGAACCGTAGGCATTGCCGAGCGCGATGCCGGGGTTGCCCTGCGCGGCGGCGAGGACGGACACCGTGATTTCCGGGGCGGAAGTGCCGAAGCCGACCACCACCATGCCAATCAGCAATGCCGGCATGCCGAAATACCGCGCGACGGCGGCGGCGCCTTCGACAAAGCGGTCGGCGCTCCATACCAGCAGGGCGATGCCGAAGACGACGGCCAACAGCGCGGCGAGCATGGTGTGGCGCCCCGGTCAGCCGCTGTTGCGCAATCCGGCGGCGATGCCGTTGATGGTGAGGTGGATGGCGCGCTTTACCTTTTCATCGTCGTCGCCGTTGCGGTGGCGGTGCAAGAGCGAGACTTGCAAGTGGTTGAGCGGGTCGATGTAAGGGGTGCGCGTGGTCAGGCTGCGCGCCAGGGTGGGGTTGCTTTGCAGCAGGTGCTTGGCGCCGGTGATCTTGAACAGCATGTCGAGGGTGGTTTGCCATTCGGCTTCAATGGCGCCAAAAACGCGCTCGCGCAGCGCCTCGTCCGGCACCAGCTCGGCATAGCGCGAGGCGATGCCGAGGTCGGTCTTTGATAGCACCATGTCCATGTTGGACAGCAGGCCGCGGAAGAACGCCCATTGCTGGTTCATCGCCTGCAGTTGTTTCAACCCGGCATGGCCTTCGCGCGCGATGAATTGTTTGGCGGCGCTGCCGAAGCCGAACCAGCCGGGCAACAGGGCGCGGTTCAAGCCCCAGCTGAACACCCAGGGAATGGCGCGCAGGTCTTCGATCCGGTCGGTCGCCTTGCGCGACGACGGGCGGCTGCCGATGTTGAGTTCGGCAATTTCGCGGATCGGCGTGGCGGCAAAGAAAAATTCGGTGAAGCCGGGGGTTTCGTACACCAGTTGACGATAGGCGGCAAAGGCGTCCAGGCTCATCGCTTCCATGATGCGGTGGAATTCCGGCATGGCAGAGTCGTCGCCGTGCGGGTGCAGCAGGGTGGCTTCCATGGTGGCCGCGACCAGAATCTCGAGGTTGCGCCGGCCGATCTCGGGGTCGGAGTATTTGCTGGAGATGACTTCGCCCTGTTCGGTGATGCGGATCTGCGCGTTCACGCTGCCCGGCGGCTGGGCGAGGATGGCCTGGAAGCTGGGGCCGCCGCCGCGCCCGACGGTGCCGCCGCGGCCGTGGAACAGGCGCAGCTCGATGCCGTGTTTTTCGAACACGCGCACCAGTTCCAGTTCGGCCTTGTACAGTTCCCAGTTGGCGGTGAGATAGCCGCCGTCCTTGTTGCTGTCGGAATAGCCCAGCATCACTTCCTGCGTGTTGCCGCGGCCGCGCAGCAGCTCGCGGTAATACGGCAGCGCGAACAGCTCGTCCATGATGACGCCGCAGCCGCGCAAGTCCTCGATCGTCTCGAACAGCGGGATGATGTTGAGCTGCAGATCGTTGCCTTGCAGCAGCCCGCTCTGTTGCAGCATCAGCGCCACTTCCAGCAAATCGCTCACCGCGTCGGTTTTGGAGATGATGTAGTTGGGCAGCGCGGCCGCGCCGAAACGGCGATGGATCTCGGCGGCGGTGCGCATCAGTAGCAGTTCGCTGCGCGCGGCGGGCGAGAAATCATCCAGCTCCGGCGACAGAAATTTGCCTTGTTGCAAAGCATCGAGCAGGGTGCGGCGGCGCGCGTTTTCATCCTGTTGCGCATAATCGGCAAGCCCGGCTTTTGCCAGCAATTCTCCGGTCACCTGTTCGTGCACGCCGCTGTGCTGGCGCATGTCCAGCGGCGCCAGATGGAAGCCAAACACCTCGGCGGCGCGGCGCAGTTCGCGCATGCGTCCGCGCGACAGATAGAACGCGCCGTGGCGTTCCAGCGAATGGATCACGATGTCGAGTTCGGCGATGAATTCGGCCGCGCCGGTGTAAGGCATCACCGTCTTGCTGACGGGGTGCTGATGCGACACGCGGTGGCCCAGATGTTCGCTGGTGGCAACCAGCCGCGCATAGATGGCGATCAGCGCGCGCCGATAGGGTTCGTCCGCGCGGCTTTCGGCCTGGTCGGGCGACGCGGCGGCAAAGGCGGCCAGTTCGGGGCTGATATCGACCAGGCGGTTGGACAGGCTGAGGCGCGCGCTGAGCAGGTTGGTCTCGGACAGGTAGTAGTCTAGCGCGGTGGCGGAATGGCGCTGTGCCGCATCCAGCATCACTTCATGGGTGACGAAAGGATTGCCGTCGCGGTCGCCCCCGATCCAGCTGCCGACGCGCAGAAAAGAAGGCAGGTCGAACGGCCGGCCGAAATGTTTTTCCAGTTTTTTTTCGATGTCGCCGTACAGCTTGGGGATCTCGCGCAGGAAAGTGTAATCGTAGAACGACAGGCCGTTCTTGACCTCATCCTGCACCGATAACTTGGCGGTTCGCAGCATGCGCGTGCTCCACAGGATGAGCACGAAGCGGCGCAGGGTTTCCTCGTTTTCTTCCAGTTCTTCCGGGGTCATGTCGAGGCGGTCGCGGTCGGCCAGCAAACTGGAAATGATGAGCTGGCAGTTGAGGATGCTCTTGCGCTGCACTTCGGTCGGGTGCGCGGTGAGCACGGGCGAAATGAGCGCCTTGTCGAAGAATGCCTGCACTGCCGTTTGCGCCACCTTTTGTGCCCCGGCATTTAGCAGCACGCGCTGCAGGCTGCCTTCCTGCGGTTTTGAGCCGGCCTTCAGGTGGGCGCGGCGGCGCCGGTTGTGGTGCAGGTCTTCGGCGATGTTGGAGAGTTGCGAGAAATAACTGTAGGCGCGCACCACCAGCAACGTTTCTTCCGGCGACAGGGTGTCCAGCATCTGTTCCAGCTTTTCGCCGTCGCGCTCGTCCTGGGTTTTGCGGAAGCCCACCGCGGCGCGGCGGATGCTCTCGATCAGCGCATAGGTCGCTTCGCCTTCCTGCTCGCGCAGGGTGTCGCCGAGGATGCGGCCGAGCAGGCGGATGTCGTCGCGCAGGGGCGCGTCTTTGCTCGAAATTGAAGTAGAAACGGCGATCAGGTTGGTTTTCATATTAAACGTCGTGGGCGCAAAAGCGCGGCGCTCCTGCTAGAATGCGCCGCGCTTCTGACAAAATAAACACCAGGAAATAAAGATGACTCAAGCCACTTTCACCCTACCTTCCCGTTTGGTCATCGCCTCGCGCGAAAGCGCGCTGGCCTTATGGCAGGCGGAACACATCCGGGACAGGCTGCGCGCATTATACCCGCAAACCTCAGTCGAAATTCTCGGCATGACCACCCGGGGCGACCAGATTCTCGATGTCACGCTGTCCAAGATCGGCGGCAAGGGCTTGTTCGTGAAGGAACTGGAAACCGCGCTGGAGGACGGCAGCGCCGATCTTGCCGTGCATTCGCTGAAGGACGTGCCGATGTACCTGCCGCCGGGGTTTGCGCTGGCCTGCATCGTTGAGCGCGAAGACCCGCGCGATGCTTACGTCTCCAACGATTACGCCGCGCTGCAGGATTTGCCGCCGGGCAGCATTGTCGGCACCTCCAGCCTGCGCCGCGAAAGCCAGTTGCGTGCAAACTTTCCGCATTTGCGCATCGAGCCTTTGCGCGGCAACGTGCAAACCCGGCTGCGCAAACTGGACGAAGGACAATACGCCGCAATCATTCTGGCCGCTGCCGGGCTGAAACGGCTGGGACTGGGTGAGCGCATCCGCGCCATCCTGTCCAGCTACGATAGTCTGCCCGCCGTGGGGCAGGGCGCGCTCGGCATCGAAACGCGCGCCGACCGCGCCGATCTCAAGGCGCTGCTGGCGCCGTTGCACCATGCCGACAGCGCGACCTGCGTGCTGGCGGAGCGCGCCATGAGCCGCGCGCTGGCGGGCAGTTGTCAGGTGCCGCTGGGCGGTTTCGCCGAGATGCAGGAGGGCCAGTTGCGCCTGCGGGGCTTTGTCGCCACGCCGGACGGCAGCCGCCTGTTGCGTGCCGAGCAGACTGCGGCAGCCGACGCGCCGGAAGCACTTGGTGAAGCGGTCGCGCAAGATTTGCTGCAACAGGGTGCGGGCGAAATCCTCGCGGCTTTAAATGGCTGACGCACCACTCGCCGGGCTGCGCATCGCCGTCACGCGCCCGCGTCACCAGGCCGCCGGACTGGCCGCACAGATTCAGGCGCTGGGCGGCAGCCCGCTACTGTTCCCGTTGCTGGAGATCGAGCCGGCCTCTGATCCATCCGCCCTGCGCGATTTCGCGCAACGCGCGGCACAATTCCAACTGCTCATCTTCATCAGTCCGAACGCCGTGCATTACGCCATGCGGACATTGCGCTCAATGCCGCCCGGCGTGCGTGCCGCCGCCGTCGGCCAAGGCAGCGCGCGCGCCTTGCGCGCTCTCGGCGTGGCATCGGTGCTGGCGCCGCGCGACCGTTTCGACAGCGAGGCGCTGCTGGCCTTGCCGGAGTTGCAGCAGATTTCCGGCTGGCGCATCGCCATTCTGCGCGGCGACGGCGGTCGCGAGCTGCTGGGCAATACGCTCAAAGCGCGCGGCGCCGAGGTGGAATATGTCACTTGTTACCGGCGCAGCCAGGCGGCGCTGGATGTTGCTGCCCTGCAGGCGGCCCGGCCAGACGCGATTACACTGACCAGCAGCGAGGCGCTGGCGCATCTGGATGCGGTGCTGGGCACGGCGGCTGCCGCAATCAAGTCGGTTCCGCTACTGGTGCCGCACCCGCGTATCGCCTCGGCGGCGCGCGCCGCCGGCTGGCAATCGGTGTTGACCACCGCCAGCGGGGATGACGGATTGTGTGCCGGTTTGATAGCATGGGCCGCACAACGCAAAGCATGAGCAGATGATGAGCGAAGAAAACCTACCCGCCGCCGTTCCAGAGCAACCCGCGCCCAAGCCGGACCGGCTGGCGCGCCTGTCGCTGACCCAGCTCATCCTGGTACTGCTGGCTGTGGTGTTCGTCTGGCAATGGCTGGATGCCAACCACCGGACCAACCAGTTGCAACAACTGGTGGCGCAGCGCCTGGCCGAGGCGGAAGGCGTGAGCAAGGCAAACCAGACACTGATTGCGCAGAACCAGGAATTGACCCGCGAACTGGGCGGCAAATTGAGTGTGCTGGAAAGTCGTTTCGCCGAAACCGCCATGCAGCGGGCGACGCTGGATGCGCTCTATCAGGATCTGGCCGGCAGCCGCGAGCAGACGTTGCTGGCGGACGTGGAGCAGGTGCTGCTGATCGCCGAGCAGCAGTTGCAGTTGTCGGGCAACGTGAAAGCCGCGCTGATTGCGCTGCAAAATGCAGCCAGCCGTTTGCAGCGCTCGCAACGCGCCGGCGCGGCCGATCTGCGCCAGCACATCGAGCGTGATATCGAGCGCCTGCGCGCGCTGCCGGAAGCCGATGTGCCGGGATTGCACCGCCAGCTTGACCGCCTGATTGCACTGGCCGAGCAGTTGCCGCTGGCGCAGGAAATGCGTCCGGCGCCGAACTCGCCGGACGCGGCGCCATCTTCCCCCGGCGGCAATCCCTGGCAGCGCTTCTGGCGCGAGCTATGGCAGGATCTGCGCCAGTTGATCCGTATCGAAAATACGCGGCAGGCCGAGATGCCGCTGCTGTCGCCGTCGCAATCCTTCTTTGTGCGCGAAAACCTGAAGCTGGTGCTGCTGTCGGCGCGGCTGTCCATGTTGTCGCGTGATGAAGCCGGTTTCCGCCGCGAACTGGCCACTGTGCAGGGTTGGCTCGCGCGTTACTTCGACGCCAGTGCGAACGAAACGCGCAGCGCGCAACGCCTGCTGGAAAAATTGGCGGCGGCGAATCTGGCGGTTGCCTTGCCCGATCTCGGCCCGACCCTGGAAGCGGCGCGCACCTACCGCGCGGCACAGGAACGGGCGGAGCGATGAAATCCCTGGTCTGGCTGCTGCTGCTGTTTGTGCTGGCGGTGGCGCTGGCCGTCGCCGCCGGGTATCCCGGTTATGTGTTGCTGGCAGTTCCGCCGTACCGCGTCGAATTATCTTTCACCCTGTTCGTGCTCGCCCTGATGGCGGCCTTTGTGCTCGGCTATTTGCTTCTGCGCGGGATCGCCCACACTCTGCAACTGCCGGACTATGTGCGCCGCTTTCGCGCCGCGCGCGCGGAGAAAAAAGGACGCGCGGCAATGCTGGATGCGCTGACCGCTTATTTCGAGGGGCGCTACACGACGGCGGAAAAGGCCGCCCAACGCGCGCTTGAGCTGGGTGAGCAGCCCGCGCTGAATGCCGTCATTGCCGCGCGCGCGGCGCATGCACTGCGCCATTTTGAGCGGCGCGATGCTTACCTGGCCGAACCGGCAGGCAAGGTGCCGGGGGAAGACACCATGCGCCTGATGGCGAAGGCGGAGTTCGAGCTCGAACAGCACCAGCCGCAGGCGGCGCTGGCCGAATTGCAAACGCTGAGCGACACCGGGGTGCGCAAACATCTGGGCGCGATGACGCTGGAGTTGAAGGCGCAGCAACAGGCGCACAACTGGGACGCGGTGCTGGAGCTGGCGAGCCAACTGGAGAAGCGCGACGCGATCCACCAGACCATGGCGCAACAGATGCGCCAGCATGCCTGGCTGGAAAAATTGCGCGTGAGCGCGGGCAACGGGCAGGCATTGCGCGGGGTGTGGAAAAAGATGCCGGCCGAGGTGCGGCGCACGGCGGCAATCGCCGCCGTGGCGGCGCGCGTGTTCATGCAGGCGGGAGAATGTGCGCTGGCGCGCCAGGTGCTGACGGAGAGCCTGAACAGCGAGTGGGATAGCGATCTGGTCGCGCTCTTCGGCGACTGCCGCGAAGGCAGTGTGGTGGCACAGATCGAGCAGGCCGAAGCGTGGCTGGCCGCGCATCACGACGATGCCGGGTTGCTGCTGGCGCTGGGCAAACTGTGCCTGCATCAGGAATTGTGGGGCAAGGCGCAGAGCTATCTGGATGCCGGCCTCAGCCTGCAACCGAGCCGCGCCCTCTATACCGCGCTGGCGCAACTGGCGGAAAAACAGCACAAGCCGGATGAGGCATTCAAGTATTACCGGCTGGCGGAGTCGGGCTCTTCGGCGCAAAAGTGAACGCGTCGGAGAAGAAGGCGTCCTGCGGCAGTCCGCGTTGCACGGTGAAATCGCGGTGGGCTGCCTCCACCACCACCGGCGCACCGCAGGCATACACCGCGTAGCCGGAAAGATCGCTGTAATCCTGCAATACCGCTTCGTGCACGAAGCCGGTGCGACCATCCCAGGTTTCATCCGACACCACCGGCGTGAATTTTATGCCTGCGGCTTCCCATTCCCCGATCTTGTCCAGCATGTACAAGTCGGATACTTTGCGCACGCCCCAGTAGAAATGCATCCCGGGTTTGAAGCCGATCTTCAGCGCGTGCTCGATGATCGCCTTGACCGGCGCGAAGCCGGTGCCGCTGGCGACGAAGATCACCGGCTTTGCCGAGTCCTCGCGCAGGAAGAAGGTGCCGAGCGGTCCCTTGATGCGCAGGATGTCGCGCTCCTTCATGCGGTTGAACACGTGCTCGGTAAAAGTGCCGCCCGCGATGTTGCGCACATGCAGTTCGAGGAAGGCGTCGTCGTGCGGCGCATTGGCCAGCGAAAAGCTGCGAGGCTTGTCGTCTTTTTGCAGGATGTCGATATATTGTCCGGCAAGAAATTGCAGGCGCTCGTTGGCGGGCAGCTTGAGCGACAGCACCATCACATCGTCCGCCACTTTCCGCATCTTCTCCACGCGGCAGGGCAACATTTTTACCGGAATCTCCTGCGCGCGGGTCACTTCGTGGCTTTCGATCACCAGATCCGACAACGGCCTGGCGCAACAGAACAGCGCCATGCCGGCCGCTTTCTCCGCGTCGGTCAGGGTCGTGTCCTGGTGTTCGCCGTAATCGACTTCGCCCGTCACGACCTTGCTCTTGCACACGCCGCAGGCGCCGTTGCGGCAACTGTAAGGCAGCAGCAGACCGTGCGCCAGCGCCGCTTCCAGAATGCTTTCGTCCGCCGCTGCCGGGAATTCGTGCCCGCTCGGCTGTATCTTGATGTTGAAGCTCATGGGGATGCCCGCTTGAAATGAGGGCGCGATTTTACAAGGTGTTGCGCCATGATGCGAGCAAGGCCGTGTGCAAATGAAGGATAATTGCCGCATGCAAAATTTGCTCATCATCGGCTGCGGCGACATCGCGCGGCGCGCCATCCCCCTGTTGTCCGGCCACTTCAAGCTTTATGCGCTGGTGCGCGACCCGGCGCGCGCGGCGGCGCTGCGCAGCGTGGGGGTCACACCCATCGTTGGTGATCTGGACCAGCGGCGCAGCCTGCACCGTCTTGCGGGACTGGCGCAGGTTGTGTTGCATCTGGCACCGCCGGGCGCTCGCGGCGAACAGGATGGGCGCACGCGCAACCTGCTGGCGACGCTGGCGCAGGGTACGCTGCCGACCCGCCTGGTCTATATCAGCACCAGCGGCGTGTATGGCGATTGCGGTGGCGCGTGGGTGAGCGAGACGCGGTCGTTGCGGGCGCAGACCGCGCGCGCGCGGCTGCGCGTGAGCGCCGAGTGCCAGATCCGCACCTGGGCGGCACGCAACCGGGTACGGGCCGCCATCCTGCGCGTGCCCGGCATCTACGCGGCCGAACGCCTGCCGCTGGAACGACTGCGCGCCGGCTTGCCTGCCATCCTTGCCGCCGAAGACGGCTACAGCAACCACATCCATGCCGACGATCTGGCGCGCATCCTCGTCGCGGCGCTGCGCCATGCCCGCCCGAACCGCGCCTATCACGCGGTGGACGACGACGAGATGAAGATGGGGGATTACTTTGATGCCGTCGCCGATGCGCACGGTCTGCCGCGCCCGCCGCGCTTGCCGCGTGCCGGGGTGCGGCAACAGGTATCGCCAATGATGTGGTCGTTCATGAATGAATCGCGGCGGTTACGCAATGATCGGATGAAACGCGAATTGAAAGTGCAACTGCGCTATCCGGCACTGCACCTCGATTGAACCACCGCCTCTACCCCTTGCTGAACAAGACCTGCAACCGCAGCCAGAGTTGCGGCGTAAAGTGAAATTGCTGTTCGTGCGGGAAATGCAACTGCGGATTCAGCTCGAAGAATAGCCACTTGCGGTGCAATTGGCGGCGGTACAGCACCGATACGATGCAGTCCTCGACGCGCGTGGCAGGTTGCGTGGTGCCGATCACGCCGGCCTGGTATTGCAGGGCGCTACGCTCATCCAGAGTGTGAAACAGGATGAAGTCCTGGCGCAGGTCGAGGCGTTGCGGCCGGTCGAACCAGGTAGCGTTGCTGCTGGCGCGAAACAGCAGTTGGGCGGCGAGCGGCCGGTCAAAATCGAGCAGCGCGCCGGCTCCCGGCCCGATCCCGTTGAACCAGAACAGTGATTCGGTGGTGTTCATCTGCCAGTTTTCAAACGGCAGGACAAAGCTGGCGCGGCTGCGCACAAAGGGCCGCAGCGGGGAGCGCACCTGGAACCCGACATCGGAATAGAGGCGCCAGCCCGTCGTTTCCTGTTGCGCGCGCCGGTGCTGAAAGCGCAAAGCCACACCCTGTTTTTCAGTGCCGCGCGACTGGCCGATCGCACGCGGCTGGTCGGTTGGGGCGGTGTTGCTGCCGGGCGTGGCGGTGCTCTGCACCGGGTCGCTCTCCAGCACGAGCTGGATACGTTGCGAGATTGCGGGCAGATGCAGTTTGGCCCGCCCGGACAAGCGCCCCCGGCGCTCGCCGCCGGGTTCCAGCAATTCATTCCAGCCCAGTTGCAACACGCTTTCGTTGCTTTCCTGAAAATTGCGCTCGTCGCCAAAAAAACGGTCGACCCCGCGGATCATCGCCACGAAACGTTCGGAGACAAATTCGCGCGTTCTGTCGCCCGCCTCAATCCCGGATTCGAGCAGGCTGGGCGGCATTGCGGTTTCGGCGGCGCGCGCACTGACCGGGGTGGCGCAGAGGCAGGCGGCGATGAATGCCGGAAAAAATCCGGTGCGATTGAATGGCATAGAACACTACATCAGGATGACGTCGTACTGTTCCTGGCTGTACAGCGTCTCGACCTGCAACGAGACCGGCTTGGCGATGAAGTCGGAAAGTTGGGCGAGGCTCTGCGATTCCTCGTCGAGGAACAGGTCGATCACCTGTTGCGAGGCAAGGATGCGGTATTCGCGCGCGTTGAACTGGCGCGCCTCGCGCACGATTTCGCGCAGGATCTGGTAACACACGGTCTGCGCCGTCTTCAACTGGCCGCGCCCCTGGCATACCGGGCAGGGTTCGCACAGCACGTGCGCCAGACTCTCGCGCGTGCGTTTGCGCGTCATTTCGATCAGTCCCAGCGACGAGAAGCCGTTGACGTTGACCCGGGTGCGGTCGAAAGCCAGCATCTTTTTGAATTCATCCAGCACGCCGTCGCGATGTTCCTGCGAGTCCATGTCGATAAAGTCGCAGATGATGATGCCGCCCAGGTTGCGCAGGCGCAGTTGGCGCGCGATGACCTGCGCCGCCTCCAGATTGGTCTTGAAGATGGTGTCATCCAGATTGCGCCCGCCGACGAAACTTCCAGTGTTGACATCGATGGTGGTCATCGCTTCGGTCTGGTCGATGATAAGGTAGCCGCCGGATTTCAGCTCGACGCGCTTGGACAGAGCGTGTTCGATCTCCTCCTCTACACCGTACAGGTCGAACAGCGGGCGGGCGCCGATGTAGTGATTCAATTTGACCAGCGCGCCCGCATTGTAGTCGCCGGCGAATTCCTGCATGCGCAGGTGGGTGTCGCGCGAATCGACCAGGATGCGCGCGACCTTGTCGTTGGCAAAATCGCGCAACACGCGCAGGCTGATGTCGAGTTCCTTGTACAGCAGGGCGGGCGCGCCGAGGCGCTGCGATTGCTGTTGCAGGTTGTGCCACAGCTTGTCGAGGTAGCCGATGTCGGTGCGCAATTCTTCGTCGGTCGCACCTTCCGCCAGCGTGCGGATGATGTAGCCGCCGCCATGTTCGGGCGGCAATACCTGCTGCAGGCGGGCGCGCAGGGCTTCGCGTTCCGCTTCGTCCTCGATGCGTTGCGACACGCCGATGTGCGCTTCCTGCGGCAAAAAAACCAGTAACCGTCCGGCGAAGCTGAGTTGGGTCGAAAGGCGCGCCCCCTTGCTGCCGATCGGATCCTTGATCACCTGCGCCAGCACGCTTTGTCCTTCGAACAGCACTTTCTCGATCGGCTTGGCCGGGCTGCCGTCGATGCGGTTCTCCCAGATGTCGGCAACGTGGAGGAAGGCCGAACGCTCCAGACCGATGTCGATGAACGCCGACTGCATGCCGGGCAATACGCGCTTCACTTTGCCGACATAGACATTGCCGACCAGACCGCGCTGGCTGCCGCGCTCGATGTGCAACTCCTGCACGATGCCTTGTTGCATCACGGCGACGCGCGTTTCCTGCGGGGTGACGTTGATCAGGATTTCTTCGTTCACGGGGTGACGACGCCAAATGATTTGAGCAGCTCTGCCGTTTGGTACAGCGGCAGGCCGACCACGCCGCTGTAGCTGCCTTCGAGCTGCGCCACGAAGGCGGCAGCCTGGCCCTGAATGCCGTATGCGCCTGCCTTGCCAAGCGCCTCGCCGCTTAGCAGGTAACGCCGGATGCGTGCTTCATCCAGCACGGCAAAGCGGATACGGGTGGTGACGACCCTGCATTCCGTCCGCTCTCCAAGCACGACAGCAACGGCGGTGATGACCTCATGCGTCCCTCCGGACAACTTGCGCAGAATTTCTGCCGCGTGCGCATCGCTGTCCGGTTTTCCGATGATCTCCCCGTTGATTGTCACCACCGTGTCGGCGGTGAGGATGGGCGCAGCACGCAGGGCGCGCAGGCGCAGCGCTTCCTGCGCGGCCTGCACCTTTTCGCGGCAGACGCGCTCGACATAGGCGGCAGGCGATTCCTGCGCCAGCGGCAACTCGTCCACATCAATTTGACGGCGCGGGTCGTTGCGCAACAGCAACAGATCGAAGCGGACGCCGATCTGTTTCAGCAGTTCGCGCCGGCGCGGGCTTTGCGAGGCAAGGTAAATGCGGTTCATTCTTTACTCCCGATGGTACGGGTGATTGTGCAACAGGCTGTGGGCGCGGTACAACTGTTCCGCCAGCAACACGCGCACCATGCCGTGCGGCAGGGTGAATGCAGACAGCGCCATGAGTTGCTGCGCGCGCTGTTTGACCGAATCGTGCAGCCCGTCCGCGCCGCCGATGACGAAAGCGATATCACTGCCAGCCTGCATCCAGTCCTGCATCTGCTGCGCGAGCTGTTTGGTGGTGGGGGTGGCGCCGTGTTCGTCCAGCGCGATGCAGCGCGCCGCATCGGGCAGGGCGGCGCGGATGCGCTGCGCTTCCGCGTTCATGATTTGCGCCGTGGTCTTGCCCGTGCTGCGCGGCTCCGGTTTGATCTCGACCAGCTCGATCTTCGCCTCGCGCGGCATGCGTTTGGCGTACTCGTTGAAGCCTGTAGTGATCCACGCCGGCATCTTGTTGCCCACCGCGAGGATCAGCAGTTTCATTTTGCGGCGTGGGCGCGCAGCCTGGGTTGGACGCCCCACAGTTCTTCGAGATTGTAATAGGCGCGCACCGCCGGCTGCATGATGTGGACGACGACATCGCCCATGTCCACCAGCACCCATTCGCCGCTGTCGCCGCCCTCGATGCCGATGGCGTTTTCGCCGAGTTCCTTCAACTTTTCTTCCACGTGGTCGGCCAGCGCCTTGGTCTGGCGCGTGGATTGCGCACTGGCAATTACCATGGCTTCGAACAGCGAGTTGAATTTGCGCGTGTCGATGACTTCAATGTCGAGCGCCTTGATGTCTTCCAGCGCGGCCACAATGGCCTGAGTCTTTTCTTTTGCGTTCAGCATGGTTTTTTATAGAGTGAGTGGGTGTTGATGTAATGGGCAACGGCATCCGGCACGAGATAGCGGATGTTTTTCTTTTCCGCACAGCGGCGGCGGATGTCGGTGGCGGAGATGTCGAGCGCGGGCATGTC
>Ga0210012_1000959_pt1 | contig 30124 bp, 24 predicted proteins | sample CryGeymeta201504_FD_183974 | JGI IMG/M metagenome (GOLD analysis project Ga0210012, IMG submission 183974) | Groundwater microbial communities from Crystal Geyser aquifers in Utah, USA - Crystal Geyser metaG 2015-04 (SPAdes) (version 2) | ecosystem: Environmental > Aquatic > Deep subsurface >... | reverse complement strand
AAGTCGGCCCTACGTCACCATGGCTGACTGAAGTCGGCCCTACGTCACCATGGCTGACTGAAGTCGGCCCTACGTCACCATGGCTGACTAAAGTCGGCCCTACGTCACCATGGCTGACTAAAGTCGGCCCTACCAGTGCAGCGCTGCTTGTCATGACTTGACGTGCAGGCCGCATTCTTTGGCGGTCTCGTTTTCCCACCACCAGCGCCCGGCGCGGAAGTCTTCACCCAGACTGATAGCGCGGGTGCAGGGTGCGCAGCCGATACTGGGGTAAAACTGGTCGTGCAGTGGGTTGTAGTCGACCTGGTTCTCGGCAACGTAAAACCACACGTCACCCCAAGTCCAGTTGGCCAACGGGTTGAGTTTGACACGCGGCTCGGAGGTGTCGATAAGGGGCACCTCGGCGCGCGCGCCCGACTGTTCGCGGCGCAGGCCGGTGATCCAGGCATCTTTGCCGGCCAGGGCGCGGCTCAAAGGCTCCATTTTGCGAATCTGGCAGCAGGCTTTGCGCAGTGGGATGCTCTTGTACATCGCGTCTTTGCCCTCGCGCGCCACAAAGTCGATGGTGGCTTGCGCGACCGGCTTGAACACCGACACCTTGGTGCGTGAGCTGGCTTGCAGGCGCTCCAGCAGCACCAAGGTCTCGGCGTGCAATTGACCGGTTTCCAACACAAAGATGCCAATGTTGAGCTGCAAGGTGTTGATCAGGTGCGCCAGCACCATGTCTTCAGCGCCCAAGCTGCAGGCCAGCGTCACACGCGGCTCGTCACCGGCGTTTGAGGGTGCGTAATCGCGTGCGGCTTGTTGAAGTAGCGCCTGGGTTTCAGCCAGCTTTTGCGCAAAGGTGCTGGAGGCGCGGGCGTTCAGGTCAATGGCGCTCATGCTTGCGCTCCGGCGGCGAGTCGAGCTTGGTTTTGCTTCGTCCCACCTTTGGGGGAGGTGTGGGTGGTGTCGGATGGGGGCGAGACTGTTGCGTGGGCAAACAGCGGTTGCGGGTGCGCCGCGTCGCCCTGGTAAAAGCGGGCAAAGCGGGTCAATTGGGTCTGGGCGTGTGCCAGATTCTGGTCGGCACGCAGCACGGCAGAGCTAAACCCGCTGCGCTGCATCTGCAGCACCTCGTCGACCAGCACGTCGCCGGTGGCGCGCAGGTCACCGGTGAAGCCTAGGCGGCGGCGCAGCAGGTAGGCCTGGCTGTAGGCGCGGCCGTCGGTGAATTTGGGAAAGTGCAGATCAACGCGATCCACCCCGGCCAGGTTCACGCTGCGTGGGTCAACGTCATTGGCAATCTGCAAGACATTTGGGCTTGTAGCCCCTGTAGGTGCTTCGCAAGCAGCTATTAATTTAAGAGTGTTTGACATGGTTTCAAATTTAGTGTGAAAACGGTTCGCTGTTGCTGATGCGGCTGTTCGTAGGGCCGACTTGAGTCGGCCATGGCGGGCTGAAGCCCACCCTACGGGGCTGTCCATGTTTTGTGCTTTTGGGTGGTCTTTGGCCATGTCCGTTAATCAGTGGCGGCATCGGCGGTTTGAAGGTGCACGTGCAGCACCCGTCCGCCTTCGCGGGTTTCGTGGCGCACGGCGTTGGCAGCGGCTTTGAAGGCATCCAGCCCCAGGCGGCGCACGCTGGCAATGAAAGTCTCATCGGCCAGGCGATTCGCCAGGTAGGTGTCGAGCAGCGCTTCCACCACGTCGGTGACTTCGCTGGCAGCAAACGACGGGCCAATCACTTTGCCTGGCACCGGGTCGCCGCTCAGGGTGCTGCCATCCGAGCCGCCCAGCGAAATCTGATACCACTCGCGCCCGTCCTTGTCCACGCCCAGCACACCGATGTGGCCGGTGTGGTGGTGGCCGCAGGAGTTGATGCAGCCGCTGATGTGCAGGTCGACCGGGCCAATGTCAAACAGCTCGTCCAGGTCTTGGTAACGCTCGGTCAGGGCTTGTGCCAGCGGGATGGAGCGGGCATTGGCCAGCGCGCACAAATCGCCACCCGGGCAGGTGATCATGTCGGTGAGCAGGCCGATGTTGGCCTTGGCCACACCAAGCTGTGTGGCGGCTTGCCACAGCGCAGGCAGGTCAGCCGCGCGCACCCAGGGCAGCAGCAGGTTTTGTTCGTGCGTCACGCGCACTTCACCGGCACTAAAGCGATCCGCCAGGTCGGCTGCGGCGTCGAGCTGCTCGGCGGTGGCATCACCGGGCGCATAGCCCAGGCGCTTGAACGACAGGGTGACGGCACGCAGGGCGGGGTTTTTGTGCGCGCGCACGTTTTGCGCCAACCAGCGCTGGTAGCTGGCTGCGTCTTTTTCAGCGACCTCCAATGCTACAGTGTTGATAGCTGCTTGCGCTTGTTCTACCTGGGCTGGAGGCTGAAAATGCTTGCAAATCCGATCTAGCTCGGCTTGCGGGATGGCGTGCGCCGCGCCGTCGTGCGCCAGAATGTCGGCAAATTCGGCCTCCACTTCGTCGATGAAGCGCTGGCCCTCGGCCTTGACCAAAATCTTGATGCGCGCCTTGTACAGGTTGTCGCGACGGCCAAAGCGGTTGTAAACGCGCACCACCGCTTCGAGGTAATTCAAGATCTGGTTCCAGGGCAAAAATTCGCGGATCAGCGTGGCAATCACCGGCGTGCGGCCCATGCCGCCACCAGCCAGCACTTTGAAGCCAATGTCTCCGGCCACGTTGCGCAGCACGCGCAGACCCACGTCGTGCCAGGCGATCGCCGCACGGTCTTCAAGCGCCCCGGTGATGGCGATTTTGAACTTGCGTGGCAAAAAAGCGAATTCGGGGTGCAGCGTGCTCCACTGGCGCATGATCTCAGCATAGGGGCGCGGGTCAATGGCTTCATCGGGCGCAATACCGGCCAGCGCGTCGCTGGTGATGTTGCGGATGCAGTTGCCACTGGTCTGGATGCCGTGCATGTCCGCCGTGGCCAGCAAGTCCATCACGTCGGCGCTCTTTGTCAGCGGGATCCAGTTGAACTGAACGTTTTGTCGGGTGGTGAAGTGTCCGTAGCCGACTGGCAGGTGCTGCGTGCCAAGTTTGGCTTGGCCGTCGGTGGCCGCTTTGTAGACCTCAGCGCTGGGCTGGTCGAACTCGCGCGCAATTTGCGCCAGCACGCGCAGCTGGCGGCTGGCCAGCTCGCCGTAGGGCACGGCCACGCGCAGCATCGGCGCGTAGCGCTGCACATACCAGCCGTTTTGCAGACGCAAGGGGCGAAATTCGTCATCAGAGAGCTCGCCGCTGAGGTTGCGCTGCAGCTGGTCGCGGTGCTGGGCGGCACGGCTTTTGATGAATTGGCGGTCAAAGTCGGTGTATTGGTACATGGGTGTTAGTGGGCAATGTGAGTCAGTTTGCGTGTTGCGTTGTCTCTGAGCGCTTTGGTCGGGCGGCCATGGTCTGGTTGATTTGGGTTGGCTGCCAGGGCGTTTTTGCTTGAATCCGCACAGCGGCAATCTTTGGCGGCATCCTCATGGTGGGGTACCACAAATCGTCGGCCACCAAAGCCAGCCACTGCGCTAGATGTGTCGTGGGTCAACGTGAAACAACGCCCACAGCCGACAAGAATGGCGTGTCGTAGGGCCGACTTCAGTCGGCCATGGCGGGTTGAAACCCGCCCTACGCAGGGCACGCATATTTCATGCTTGGGGGTGTCCTTGTTGAACATGGACGTTAGCCCAGAACCACAGAAAACATCGACTGGCCTGAGACCTGAGGCTACGGTTTTTAACGTGAAACAACGCCCACAGCCGACAAGAATGGCGTGTCGTAGGGCCGACTTCAGTCGGCCATGGCGGGTTGAAACCCGCCCTACGCAGGGCACGCATGTTTCATGCTTGGGGGTGTCCTTGTTGAACATGGACGTTAGCCCCAAACCACAGAAAACATCGACTGGTCTGAGACCTGAGGCTACGGTTTTTAACGTGAAACAACGCCCATAGCTGATAAGAATGGCGTGTCGTAGGGCCGACTTCAGTCGGCCATGGCGGGTTGAAACCCGCCCTACGCAGGGCACGCATGTTTCATGCTTGGGGGTGTCCTTGTTGAACATGGACGTTAGCCCCAAACCACAGAAAACATCGACTGGTCTGAGACCTGAGGCTACGGTTTTTAACGTGAAACAACGCCCATAGCTGATAAGAATGGCGTGTCGTAGGGCCGACTTCAGTCGGCCATGGCGGGTTGAAACCCGCCCTACGCAGGGCACGCATGTTTCATGCTTGGGGGTGTCCTTGTTGAACATGGACGTTAGCCCAGAACCACAGAAAACATCGACTGGCCTGAGACCTGAGGCTACGGTTTTTAACGTGAAACAACGCCCACAGCCGACAAGAATGGCGTGTCGTAGGGCCGACTTCAGTCGGCCATGGCGGGTTGAAACCCGCCCTACGCAGGGCACGCATGTTTCATGCTTTGGGGTGTCCTTGTTGAACATGGACGTTAGCCCAGAACCACAGAAAACATCGACTGGTCTGAGACCTGAGGCTACGGTTTTTAACGTGAAACAACGCCCACAGCCGACAAGAATGGCGTGTCGTAGGGCCGACTTCAGTCGGCCATGGCGGGTTGAAACCTGCCCTACGCAGGGCACGCATATTTCATGCTTTGGGGTGTCGTTGTTGAACATGGACGTTAGCCCCAAACCACAGAAAACATCGACTGGTCTGAGACCTGAGGCTACGGTTTTTAACGTGAAACAACGCCCACAGCCGACAAGAATGGCGTGTCGTAGGGCCGACTTCAGTCGGCCATGGCGGGTTGAAACCCGCCCTACGCAGGGCACGCATGTTTCATGCTTGGGGGTGTCCTTGTTGAACACGGACGTTAGCCCAGAACCACAGAAAACATCGACTGGCCTGAGACCTGAGGCTACGGTTTTTAACGTGAAACAACGCCCACAGCCGACAAGAATGGCGTGTCGTAGGGCCGACTTCAGTCGGCCATGGCGGGTTGAAACCCGCCCTACGCAGGGCACGCATGTTTCATGCTTTGGGGTGTCCTTGTTGAACATGGACGTTAGCCCAGAACCACAGAAAACATCGACTGGTCTGAGACCTGAGGCTACGGTTTTTATCTCTGTGAATTTGTCTTTAGCACCGCTCGCGCGTCCAAGTCTCGCGGAGTAAGCGGCAGGGGTGACCCCCGATTTCTGATACCCCAGTATGAGGGGGGCACCCCTGCCGCTTACTCCGCATGGCGCACCCAAACGTGGCGCACCCACATTGGACCAAAAGCACAAGCCGGCCACGAAAAAATCTTCAGAACGCATCAAATGGCAATCAACTTAGTACCAGCATAAGCCAGCAACACAGATAACAGGGCCCGAATCACGCGCTCAGGCACGCGGCTCATGAAGTGCGAACCCAACCAGATGCCAGGCAGTGAACCCGCCAGCAATAAAGCCAGCATCGACCAATCCACCGAGCCCAGCGTGGCGTGCCCGGCACCGGCCACCAGTGTCAGCGGTACCGCGTAGGCAATGTCGGCGGCAATGATGCGCGGCAGTGGGAGCAAGGGGTACAACACCATCAGCACCGTGACCCCGATCGCGCCAGCGCCCACCGAGGTGAGAGACACCAGCGTGCCGATCAGCGCGCCAAACAACAGTGGCAGGCTCCAGTGCCGTGGCGTGGCGGCTTGCGTTTCCTGGCCTGCGGCGATGCGGCTGGGTGCGGCTTTGCCACGTACTGCCTTGTACAGCGTGGCCGCAGCGGTGAGCAGCAGGGCGATGCCAAGCGTGGTGGTCATCAAGTGTTGAACCGCAGCATCTGCCGGACCGATGTGCTTCAAAATCCAGAGCGTGATGAGAGCTGCCGGAATGCTGCCCGCACTCAGGTTCAGCACCACCCGCCATGGCACCTGGCCTGAACGCGCCATTTTGATCGTGCCACCCATTTTGGTGAATGCCGCAAACAGCAAGTCCGTGCCCACCGCAAGGTAAGGCTTCACGCCAAAGACAAAAATCAGGATCGGGGTCATCAGCGAGCCGCCGCCCACGCCGGTCAAGCCGACCACGGTTCCGACAAAAAACCCGGCAAAAATAAAAGCGATGTCATGCATGGGGAGCGACTGTAAAGGCCAAGTCTTATATTTCAAACGATATTTTAATGATGAACATATATGTCAAAAGCATAAAGGCCGACAACCAGCGCCAGCTTTGCTTTAGGTCGATTCCTTGACGTTGACGTTGACGTTGACCTTGAACGATAAATTTGTTCTCTCCCAAATACTCAAACGTTCATGTTCAACAAGGACACCCAAAAGCATGAAACACGCGTGTCCTGCGTAGGGAAGGGTTTCAACCCGCCATGGCCGACTGAAGTCGGCCCTACGACACGCCATTCTTGTCAGCTGCGGGCGTTGTTTCACGTTAACGTCCATGTTCAACAAGGACACCCCCAAAGCATGAAACACGCGTGTCCTGCGTAGGGAAGGGTTTCAACCCGCCATGGCCGACTGAAGTCGGCCCTACGACACGCCATTCTTGTCAGCTTGTCAGCTGCGGGCGTTGTTTCACGTTAACGACCATGTTGAACATGGGCGTTAACGTCTTTCTATTCAAAATGTTTCCCAATCCCCATCACTGCTGCCCGTGGCCTGGGCGGTGACTTTGGGTGCTGGTGCCGCCAATGGGGTGGGACGGGCAGGCTTGGGTGTGGCCGGTTTGGCAGTTGCCGTGTGGCTTCGTGCTGCTGCACCTTGGGGCGTACCAATGCTGCGGCGTTCCTGGCCTTTGAAGTTGGTGGCTTTAGGCGGGTGGGCGCGCACGCCTGCGGTGGGCACAGCCATATGCGTGGCATCGCCTGCACCGAGCTTGAACACCGCCACGGTTTGCACCAGGTCTTGGGCTTGAGATTTGAGGCTGCTGGCCGCTGCAGCCATTTCTTCCACCAAGGCGGCATTTTGCTGTGTGGCCTGATCCATTTGCGTCACGGCTTCACCGACCTGGCTCACGCCCTGGCTTTGTTCATTGCTGGCGGCGCTGATCTCGCCCATGATGTCAGTCACCCGGCGGATGCTGCTGACCACCTCTGTCATGGTGCTACCGGCTTGGTCGACCAGCGTGGTGCCAAGTTCGACCCGGCTGACGCTGTCGTCGATCAGGGTTTTGATTTCTTTGGCGGCTTCGGCGCTGCGCCCAGCCAGACTGCGCACCTCTGAGGCCACCACGGCAAAACCACGGCCTTGTTCGCCAGCACGGGCGGCTTCCACGGCGGCATTCAGAGCCAGGATGTTGGTCTGGAAAGCAATGCCGTCGATCACGCTGATGATGTCGCTGATCTTGCGGCTGGCTTCATTGATGCCCTTCATGGTGTCAACCACCTGGGCCACCACTTCGCCGCCTTGAACCGCTACCGTGCTAGCGCTCATGGCGAGCTGGTTGGCCTGGCGGGCGTTGTCGGCGTTTTGCTTGACAGTAGAAGACAGCTCTTCCATGCTGGCGGCGGTTTGCTCCAGGGCGCTGGCCTGGTTTTCGGTGCGGCTGCTGAGGTCTTGGTTGCCTTGGGCAATTTCGGCGCTGGCGGTGCCTACGTTTTCAGCACCTTGACGTACCCTAAGTACCCGGCTTGATAGTTCGGTTTGCATGTGGTTCATGGCGCGCATCAATACCGAGATTTCATTGTTGCCAGAAATGTCAACGCTTTGTGTCAAATCGCCCTGTGCAATGGCTTCAGCCACTTCGGCGGCGCGGCGCAGTGGAGCGGTGATGGAGCGCAACAAGCTCAGCCCAAAACCCACTGCAAACAGCAAGCCCAGTACGATGGATACCATAGAGATGGCGCGGATGGTTTGGTAGCGTGCAGAGTTGGCTTCAAAACTTTGCTTTGCTTCGGTCAATTGAAACTTTTCCAGGACATTTACAGCCTCTCTTGCTGCATCAAAGCTGGGGCGGATTTTTTCCGCCAAAATCATCTCAACCGCCGGGAGGTCATTGGCACGAAGCGCAGCCACGGCGGGTTGCAGCCCCTGTTGTTCGTAGACAGAACGTTTTTCTGCGTAGGTTTTTGCCAATAGCGCTTCTTCCGGCACTTTAGGCCCCGACATGTAGTCGCTCCAGTTTTTGTTTATTTTGGCAATGCCAATTTCCACTTCGTCAGCACCACGTTTGATGTTCTCTGGTGTTTGCACGACCAGTGCGTTGGCAATCATCATCCGGTTTCTCAACATCAGGTATTTGATGTCACTCATAAGGCTGATGGACACGGTGCTGTCTTTGTAAGACATATCAAGCGCCTCATCACTTTTGCTCATGCCATACAGGCCAATGCTGCCAATCAGCAGCAGCAACAGCGCCATAACGCCGATCAGAATGTTCAAGCGGGTGGAAATTTTGAGTTGATTCATAGACGGTAACTTTCTTGGCCAAAAGATGGTCTCAATACTACACCGGCGCAAGGGTGCATTTGCTTGGCATTCGGGGCTATCATTTAAAAATGGCACTCCCCCGTCACCATGGTCAACCGCTACGGCAATTCATGTTGCGCCGGGTGGCGGTGTTGGTGTTTGCGACCACCGCATTGCTGTTGGCCAGTTTTGTCGGTTTTGGTTTGCTGCCCATGGCCGACCAGGTGGCCAAAGAGCAATTTGACCATGCGGCAACTGGCGTGCGCTCCGAGCTGGATGCGGTGTTTGTCCCGCCGGTGCGCTTGCTGGACATGAGCCGTGGCTGGCTGGCCGGTGCTTTGCCCGACCTGGCCTCGCCCCAGGCGTTCAACCAGGTATTTAAACCGGTGCTGGAGAGCTCGCTAGAAATCACCTCGGTGGTAGCGGGTACCAGCAGCGGGCAGGGCTGGCTGCTGTTGCAAAAACCCGGTGGCGGCTGGCGCAACCGCATGACCGATGTGCCGCACAGGGGAGCCAAGCGCCATTTGTTGTTTGATGAAGCGGTGGACGGCAGTGTCAAGCAAAGCTGGAGCGACCAAAACTATGACCCGCGCCAGCGGCTCTGGTTTACCGGCGCAATGGCTCAAAAGGCATCGGCCGGTGTTCACTGGACGGCACCCTACAGCTTTTTTACCACCGGCGACCCCGGCATCACAGCATCCACCCGCATGCGTCTGGCGGATGGCCGTGACTTTGTGCTGGGGTTTGATTTGACGCTGCGCGAGCTGTCCCATGCCACGCAAGCGGTTGTCGTGGGCTTGCACGGTGTGGCACTGGTGCTGACCGCAGATGAACGGGTGCTGGCGTTGCCGACCAAGCCTTTGGCCGTGAGTCCGGATGAATGGTTCAAGCGTGTGCTGCAGCCTGCTACCACTCTTGGAATGCCTGCGGTGACAGCTGCGCTGGATGCGTGGCATGCCGTGCATCGGCCGCAGAGTGAGGTGCTGGTCTTTGAGTCTCAGGGCAGGTCTTGGTTGGTGAGCGTGCAGCCCTATGTGCTGGGTGTCGAAAAGTTGTGGGTGTTGGTGTTGGCTCCGGCGGATGATTTCTCTATCCCTTTGCATTCCATGGCACTGGCACTGGCTGCTGCCTTGGGGGGGGTGCTTTTGTTTGTCATGTGGATGACCCGTGTTGGCATGGCACGACTGTCGCAGCCTCTTGAAGTGCTGGCCGACAACAGCCGCCGCATCGCCAGGCTGGACTGGTCGCCCTTGCTGGAGGTGAACAGCCGGGTGGCTGAAATACAGCAGCTTGCAGCCAGTCAGCAAACCATGCAGAAGACTTTGGGTGACAACCAGCAAGAGCTTAATTCCCGTGCCGAAGAGCTCAGCCACCAGGTCAGCACGCTGCAGGCCACAGAGACCCGGTTGCAGCAAAAAAGTGATACGCTGCAAACCATCATTGACAACTTTCCAGGTGGTGTTTCGGTGGTCAATGCGGATTTGCGTCTGGTGGCCTTCAATACAGAATTCAAAACACTGCTGGATTTGCCTGACGAGCTGTGCAACCGGACTGTGCTGATGTTTGAAGACGTGATTCGCCACAACGCACAGCGCGGTGACTACGGCCCGCAAGATGTTGACATGCTGGTGGCAGAACGGGTCAAACTTGCACGTGAATTCAAAGCCCACCGCATGGAACGCACCTTGCCCAACGGCACCGTGGTTGAAGTGCGCGGCACCCCTTTACCGCAGGGCGGCATGGTCACGCTTTACATTGACATCACCGCCAGCAAGCAGCATGAGCGAGAGCTCGACCGCATGGCTCACTATGACGCGCTTACTGGTTTGCCCAACCGGGTGTTGCTGGTAGACCGGCTGCACCAGGGCATGGCCCAGGTGGTGCGCCGTGGCCAACATCTGGTGGTGGCTTACCTGGATCTGGATGGCTTCAAACAAGTCAACGATACGCTGGGCCATGAGGCGGGCGACCAGCTGTTGGTGATGCTGACCGCACGCATGCGCCAGGCTCTGCGCGAAGGCGACACCCTGGCCCGGCTGGGAGGTGATGAATTTGTAGCTGTGCTGACCGATGTGTTAAGCCTGGATGAGAGCGTGCCCATGCTCAAGCGCTTGCTGGCCGCCGTGAGCGCGCCGGTGACCCTGGCCGGGCGTGAACTACAGGTATCTGCCAGCATTGGGGTAACCCTGTTTCCGCAAAGCGTGGAGGTCGATGCTGACCAACTGTTGCGTCAGTCAGACCAGGCCATGTACCAAGCCAAGCAGTCAGGCAAGAACCGTTACCACGTGTTTGACGCCGAGCATGACCGCAGTTTGCGCGGCCAGTTTGAAGGGCTCAAACGGATCAAGCAGGCGTTGGAACAGGACGAATTTGTGCTTTATTACCAGCCCAAGGTCAACATGCGCACCGGGCAAGTGGTGGGGGCAGAGGCCTTGATCCGATGGCGGCATCCGCAGCAGGGCCTGCTGGCTCCTGCGCTGTTTTTACCCTTGATTGAAGACGATCCCCTGGCCGTGGCGGTGGGGCAATGGGTGATTCGCACCGCACTGGCACAGATGGCGGCCTGGAATGCAACCGGCTTGCATTTGGCGTTGAGCGTCAACGTGGGTGCACGCCAATTGCAACAAAACGGCTTTGTGGCATTTTTGAATGATGCATTGGCCGCCCAGCCGCTGGTGGATGCGGCAGATTTGCAAATTGAAGTGCTGGAGACCAGTGCCCTGCAAGACATGGTGCGGGTGACCGAAGTGATGGCGCAATGCCGAGGCCTGGGGGTGCACTTTGCGCTGGACGATTTTGGCACGGGCTATTCGTCGCTGACCTACCTCAAGCGCCTGCCGGTGTCGCAACTCAAAATCGACCAAAGCTTTGTGCGCGACATGCTCGACGACTCCGATGACTTGTCGATTTTGCTGGGTGTGCTAGACCTGGCCGCGTCGTTTCACCGGCAAGCCATTGCCGAAGGCGTGGAGACCGTTGAACATGGCCACATGCTGCTGCAATTGGGCTGCGAACTGGCTCAGGGCTACGGCATTGCGCGCCCCATGTCGGCCGCAGACATACCAACCTGGGCGGCCACCTGGCAGCCAGATGCGTCATGGGCGCAAGCCAAGCCGCTGCCACGCCTGAGCTTGCCGCTGTTGTTTGCGCAGGTGGAGCACCGCGCCTGGGTGCTGGCTCTGCACGCTTACCTGAAAGACAAACGCGCCCAACCCCCAGCTATGGACAAAGGCAAATGTCAGCTGGGCAAATGGCTGGATGCGGGTGGCTTGGCTCAGCACGGCCAGCCGCGCATGGTCACGCAGTTGCTGCAAGTGCATGCTCAGGTGCATGCACTGGCACAACAACTGTGTCAGCTCAAGGTGCAGGGTGACGCAGCGGCAGCCCTGTTGCAATGGCCAGCCCTGTTGCAACTGCGCCAGGTGCTGTTGACGCAATTGCAAGACCTGTGTCGGGCGTGTGAGGGCTAGCGCGCTTACCCCCGCGTGCCTGGGGGTGCTGCTCGGCACAGCCTGCCAGCTGCTGCAAAGCGCTTTATGGCCAGCATGGTTTTATATGGTTTTTATGCCTCTAGCCCTTTTGTTAATTGGGCTAGCAGCTACTAAAAACATAGTAAAATCGTACCATTTTGCGGCTGTGCTGCTGGCCATGGGGGCGGTTACGTTCAGCACCACCGGTTTGCGCGCGATCTGGTTTGCCAGCGGGGCGCTTGAACACCCGTTGGAAGGGCGTGAGCTTGCGCTCACCGGCACGGTGGCGGCCATGCCACAGCGCTTTGATGCGGGGCTGCGCTTTCGCTTTGACACAGACACCGCCTTGCTCGAGGGTCAGGCGGTACGCGTGCCCAAACGGTTGGAGCTGGCTTGGTACAACGGCGTGTTTGCCCGGGGTGACGGCCCAGGCGAGTTGCTGGGCGAGTTGCAGCGTGTGCCCGCGCCGCTGCAAGCCGGTGAGCGCTGGCAGTTCACAGTGCGCCTTAAAGCGCCACACGGAGCCATCAACCCGCATGGGTTTGACTACGAGCTGTGGCAGTGGGAGCAGGGCGTACAAGCCACCGGCTACGTGCGCGCCGGCCCCAAAGACCCACCACCACAACGCCTGGGAAGCAGCTGGCAACACCCGGTGGAGCGGGCGCGTGGGCTGCTACGCGAACGCATAGTTGCGCGTGTGCCAGAGGCCAAAGCCGCAGGCCTGATCGCCGCGCTGGTGGTGGGCGACCAGGCGGCGATTGACCGGGCGGATTGGGATGTGTTCCGTGCGACGGGCGTGGCGCATTTGATGAGCATCTCTGGCCTGCATGTGACCATGTTTGCCTGGGGCGCAGCGTTGCTGGTGGGCTGGTTGTGGCGACGCTCCAGCTGGCTGTGTTTGCGCGTCAGCGCCCCCAGCGCGGCGCTGGTGGGCGGCGTTGCGCTAGCCACAGCCTATGCCTTGTTCAGCGGCTGGGGCGTGCCCGCACAGCGCACGGTGTGGATGCTGGCCACGGTGAGTCTGCTGCGTCTGGCGGCTGTGCGCTGGCCGTGGCCGCAGGTGTGGCTGCTGGCCTGCGCGGTGGTGCTGCTGGCCGACCCGTGGGCGCTGATGCAAGCTGGGTTCTGGCTCAGCTTTGTGGCGGTGGGGGTTTTGTTTGCTACCGATTCAAGAGCTGCTCACGCAAGTGGATCGGGGGCTAGAGGTCTATTTTATTCAATTATTCGAGAGCAATGGGTGGTCACTTTGGCGCTCACGCCTTTGACGCTGCTGCTGTTTGGCCAGGTGTCTGTGGTGGGCTTGCTGGCCAACGCGCTGGCGATTCCGTGGGTCACGCTGTTGGTGACGCCGCTGGCCATGGCCGGGGCGCTGTGGCCGCTGTTGTGGGATGTGGCGGCATGGGCGGTGACTTTGATGGGCGGATTTTTGGGCTGGCTGGCCGCCTTGCCGTTTGCTACTTATTCTGCCGCGCAAGCCCCAGTTTGGGCCGGTGTGGCCGGGGTGCTGGGCGGCGGCTTGCTGGCGCTGCGCCTGCCCTGGAGCTGGCGCGCCCTGGGCGTGCCGCTGCTCATGCCGGTGCTGTTGTGGCAAGCACCTCGCCCGCCAGTGGGGCAGTTTGAGCTGCTGGCCGCCGACATCGGTCAAGGCAATGCAGTGCTGGTGCGCACCGCCCACCACGCACTGATGTACGACGCGGGTCCGCGTTTCAGCCGTGAGAGCGATGCCGGACACCGCGTGCTGGTGCCCCTGTTGCGTGCCTTGGATCAGCCCTTGGACACACTGGTGTTGAGCCACCGCGACAGCGACCACACCGGTGGCGCACAGGCTGTGCTGATGATGCAGCCGCAAGCCCAGTTGCTCAGTTCCATTGAGCTTGAAAACAGCCTGCAGGCGCTGCGCCCGGCCCAGCGTTGCGTGGCGGGTCAGCATTGGCAATGGGACGGTGTCAGCTTTGAGGTGCTGCACCCGCTAGCCAGCGATTACGGCGATGTGCACAAAACCAATGCCATGAGCTGCACACTGCGCATTACCAATGGCACGCAAACCGCGCTGCTGGCCGGTGACATCGAGCAGCCCCAAGAAGCGCAGCTGCTGGCGCGTGCCCAAAACAGTGCATCCCGACCCGATGATGGCTGGGTGAGTTTGCAAGCAGATGTATTGCTGATGCCGCACCACGGTAGCAAAACCTCCAGCAGCGCAGCGTTTCTGGATGCGGTGCAGCCGCGCATTGCGCTGGTGCAAGCGGGTTATCGCAACCGCTTTGGCCACCCGGCAAGCCCGGTTTTGGTGCGTTACGAAGATCGCCACATCCGTGTGCTGGACTCGCCGCATTGTGGTGCGGCAACCTGGCAGTCTTGGCGGCCTGAAAGCGTTCGTTGCGAGCGGCAGGAGCAGAGAAGGTATTGGCATCACTTGGTGCCTTGAAGTCCAGCTAACGTCCATGTTCAACAAGGACACCCCAAAGCATGAAACACGCGTGTTCTGCGTAGGGCGGGTTTCAACCCGCCATGGCCGACTGAAGTCGGCCCTACGCCACGCCATGGCCGACTGAAGTCGGCCCTACGCCACGCCATTTTTGTCGGCTGTGGGCGTTGTTTCACGTTAACTTTCAAATATCCGTTGAACATCCAGGCTTCCTTTTCCCCACTCTATCCCTCCGCCCTTTCCCGCCCCGCCGGGCGGGAAAGGGAGCTAACAGCCCTATTTGGCCGCGTGTGTAACAGAGGTCTTACACGGGCAAGGGCAGTTTGACAAAAATAATAGGGGTCAGATTCCAATTAATTGCAGATTTCACTTTGGGTCAGATTCCAATTAATTGCAGATTCCACTTTGTGTGCAGCCAATCCGTTTCACCCGCTGCCCAGCGGCGGGTAAGACCTCTGTTTGAACACGCGGCCAAATAGGGCTGTTGGCTCCCCTTTCCGCCCCGGTGGGGGTGGAGAGGGGTTGGGGGAGAGGGGGGACTACAAAAGCGTTGAACACTCAAACCGTTCAACAAAAATTCAAATCAAAATTTCAAACAAACCAAGCAAAAGGGCGAATGTGGCCTAAAGCTTGCTAAGCTAGGCTCAGGAGTAAAAGATGATGCAGAAATTCGACGAGATGTACACCCAGCTGCCCTATGAATTCTTCACCAAGGGCGCACAAATTCGGAACCATTACAAAATCTACGACGAATGGCTGGCGCGCCAACCTGGCGACACCATGGCCAAACGCCGTGCGGAGGCCGAAGTCATCTTCCGCCGCGTGGGCATCACCTTTGCGGTGTATGGCGAGAAGGACGAAGACGGTGCTGGCACCGAGCGCCTGATCCCGTTTGACCTGATCCCTCGCATCATCCCGGCACACGAATGGCGCAGCATGGAACGCGGCCTGGTGCAGCGCGTGACCGCGTTGAACCGCTTTTTGCACGACATCTACCACGACCAAGAGATTCTGAAAGCGGGCTTGATTCCCCGAGAGCAGATCGAACAAAACGCCCAGTTTCGTCCGCAGATGATGGGGGTTGATTTGCCGGGCAATGTGTATTCGCAAATCTCGGGTATTGACATCGTGCGCGCGCCGGATGCCAAGGGCAACGGTGAATACTACGTGCTGGAAGACAACCTGCGCGTGCCCAGTGGCGTGAGTTATATGCTCGAAGACCGCAAGATGATGATGCGGCTGTTCCCCGACCTGTTTGCCATGCACCGTGTGGCGCCCATTGCGCATTACCCCGACTTGCTGCTGGAAACCCTGCGCGAGAGCAGCCCGGCCACCACCGCCGAGCCCACGGTGGTGGTGCTCACCCCCGGCATGTACAACAGCGCCTACTTTGAGCACGCGTTTCTGGCCCAACAAATGGGGGTGGAGCTGGTAGAAGGGCAAGACCTGTTTGTCAAAGACAACTTCTGCTACATGCGCACCACCCGTGGCCCGCAGCGTGTGGATGTGATCTACCGCCGGGTCGACGACGACTTTTTAGACCCTAACGTGTTTCGGCCTAAATCGACACTGGGATGCGCGGGGCTGCTCGACGTGTACCGCGCGGGTCATGTCAACATTTGCAACGGTGTGGGCACTGGCGTGGCAGACGACAAGTCCATCTACCCCTATGTGCCCAAAATGATCGAGTTTTACCTGGGTGAAAAACCGATTCTGAACAACGTGCCCACCTACATGTGCCGCACCAAGGACGACCTGGCCTATGTGCTGACCCACATGCAAGACCTGGTGGTCAAAGAGGTGCATGGCGCAGGTGGCTACGGCATGCTGGTTGGACCCGCGGCCACCAAGGCCGAGGTGGAAGATTTCAAAAAGGCGGTGCAAGCCAACCCAAGTGGTTACATCGCTCAGCCCACCTTGAGTTTGTCGAGCTGCCCCACGTTTGTGGAAAGCGGCATTGCCCCGCGCCACATCGACCTGCGCCCCTATGTGCTCAGTGGCAAGAGTGTGCAAATGGTGCCCGGTGGGTTGACCCGGGTCGCGCTCAAAGACGGCTCGCTGGTCGTCAATTCGTCACAGGGTGGCGGTACAAAAGACACCTGGATTCTGGAAGCTGACACCAGCCAGACCCAAGCTCAGCGCCAATTCTCATAAGGAATATGGCATATAGCTCAGGTAATACAAGCGCACTTCGCTATCAAATTTGAGGAGTTCAGTATGTTGTCAAGAACCGCCGACCACCTTTTCTGGATGAACCGTTACACCGAGCGTGCTGAAAATACCGCGCGCTTGCTGGATGTGAACTACCAAACCGCCTTGCTGCCACAGTCTGCCTCCATGGCGCAAGCCGGGTGGCAGGGGCTGTTGTCTATCAGCGAATTGCTGACCAGCTACAAGGATAAACACGACGAAATTCGCGCCCAGGAAGTGATGGACTTCATGGTCAAGGACGAAAGCAACCCATCGAGCATCGTGTCGTGTCTGAGCGCCGCGCGTGAAAATGCCCGAGCTGTGCGTGGCACGCTTACCACTGAGGTGTGGGAGACACAAAACCAGACCTGGCTGGAAGTCAAGCGCATGATCAAGCAGGGTGATTTTGAGGCTGACCCGTCGCAGTTTTTCGAATGGGTCAAGTTCCGCTCGCACCTCTCGCGTGGCGTAACGGTGGGCACCATGCTGATGGACGAGGCGCTGCACTTCATGCGCCTGGGCACTTTTTTGGAGCGGGCTGACAACACCGCACGCTTGGTGGACGTGAAGTTTCATGCCGTCGAGGCCGACTATTACGGCACGGCCAATGGCAAGGAGCAAGAGTACGACTTCTACCACTGGAGCGCCATTTTGCGCAGCGTCAGCGGCTTTGAGGTGTACCGCAAGGTTTACCGCGATGTCATCAAACCCGAGCGCGTGGCTGAGCTGCTGATCTTGCGCCACGACATGCCGCGCAGCCTGCACGCCAGCTTGAACGAGGTGGTGGGCAACCTGAAGATGATCGCCAACGACCAGTCGGGTGAAACACAGCGCCGCGCAGGCAAGTTACGCGCCGAGTTGCAATACGGGCGCATTGACGAAATTCTGGCCACTGGGCTGCACGCCTACCTGACCCAGTTTCTGGATCGCATCAACGATTTGGGCGCCCACATCAGCCATGATTTTTTGGTACCCACGCCGGTTTGACGCATTTTTTTGAACCTGCTTGTCGGGATAATGCAGGGCAGGAGAACCCTGCATGAAAGATACCGAAATCAACCGCGAACTAGACCACGCACGTGACGCGGGCCCGGTCAAAGACATCGTTATTCCCCCTTGCCCCGAATTGCTGGTGCGGCTACAGGCCGAACTGGCGTTGGCCGACCCCGACCCGCACGCTGTGGCCGGTATTGCCGCGGCTGATGTCGCCATGACAGCAGCGTTGCTGCGCATTGCCAACAGCCCGTTGTATGCACGGCGTGAACCAGTCAGCTCGGTGGCACAAGCGGTGTCAATGCTTGGGGTGCGGCCCACTGCGTCGGTGCTGACGGGCTTTTTGTTGCGCCACAGCATTCACATTGACCCGACCTTGATCGGGCATTTTTGGGAATCCTCCACCCGCCGCAGTCTGGCCATGGCGCACATCGCCAAGCAGATGTATGGCGTGGATGTGGAGGTTGCCAAAACCTGTGGCTTGTTTTTTCATGTGGGCATTCCGGTGATGCTGCAGGGCGTGCGCGGCTACAGCGGCACGCTGGTGGAAGCCATGGCACGCCAAGACCGCACCTTTGTCCAGACTGAAAACGCTGCGCACCGCACCGACCATGCGGTGGTGGGCGCGATTGTGGCCAAAACCTGGCGCCTGCCGCAAGTGATTGTTCACGCGGTGCGGCTGCACCATGATTTCACCGTGCTGCAGGATGACACCATTGCCATGAATGTGCGCCAGCTGGTGGCCATTGCCGCTATTGCTGAACACCTGGTTTCTGGCCATGAAGGCGTGCGCGAACAACGCGAATGGCTGCAGCACGGCGCACAGTGTCTGGCTTTTTTGCAGATCACTGAAGAAGAAGTCGAAAACTGGATAGATACCTTGTATCCAGTGTTTGAGGGAGTGGTGGTGGCTTGACACCTTAAGCGCTGTTGCGGGTACACCGCGGAACCCCATACGCAGAATTCACAATGTGCAACTGAGACGGTGCGATCAAATCAATCCTCAACTTCTGTGGCTTCTGCTGCTTTTACCGATAGCTCGGTCTGTTCCCTGGCTTTGATGGCGCGGCTGCGAGCGGGTGCACCCATCAGGTAAACCACCAGACCCACGGGCAGCAAACCATACAAAATAAAAGTGATGATGCCGCCCAAAACCGTGCCGGTGGTGTTTGTGGCTTCGGCCACGGCCATCATGACGGCCACATAAAGCCAGGCAATTGGAACGATGTACATGAAATTAATTTCAGAGCGGTAAATAAACTGTCAGCCTTTTGAAGGGCATTCAGTAAGATACTACCGGGATTCGTGAAACAGGTAGTTTTTGAGGGGAAAGCATGACGGACAACACACAGCAGATTTGGCTTCAAACCGCGCAGCAATTTCAGCAAACCATGGCAGACAGCTGGAAAAAAACATTTGAGTCGCTCCAGCACATGGATTTGGGTTCGGCAGGCGCTAAATTGATGATGCCAACCACCATCAAGCCGCCAGAGATCAAGTTTTCACAAGAAAAGTTGCAAACGCTGCAGCAGCAGTACCTGTCTGAGGCTACTGAGCTTTGGACAAGCTGCCTGCAGGGCGCGGCCAAGTTGGACGACCGTCGTTTTGCCAGTGAAGCCTGGGCCACCAATCCGGTCGCGGCGTTCACTGCGGCGAACTATTTGCTCAATGCCAAAACCCTGACAGGCATGGTCAAGGCGGTTGAGACCGATGCAAAAACCCGTGCCCGTATCCAATTCGCGGTTGAACAAATGACCGCTGCAGCGGCTCCCACCAACTTCATGGCGCTCAACGCAGAAGCGCAGCAAAAAGCCATCGAAACACAGGGCGAAAGCATTGCCAAAGGCATTCAAAACCTGCTGCACGACATGCAGCAAGGTCATGTGTCCATGACGGATGAGCGCATTTTTGAAGTTGGCAAAAACGTCGCCACCACCGAAGGCGCAGTGGTGTTTCAAAACGAGCTGTTTCAGCTGATTGAATACAAGCCGCTCACGGCCAAGGTGTATGAAAAACCGTTTTTGCTGGTGCCGCCCTGCATCAACAAGTTCTACATCCTTGACCTGCAGCCGGACAACTCGCTGATCCGCTATGCAGCGTCTCAAGGCCACCGCACTTTTGTGGTGAGCTGGCGCAACCCGGATGCTTCCCTGGCAAATAAAACCTGGGACAACTACGTCGAAGACGCGGTCATCAAAGCCATCAGCGTCACGCAAGAAATTTCGGGAGCCAAGAGCATCAACGCGTTGGGCTTTTGCGTTGGTGGCACCATGTTGGGCTGCGCTTTGGCGGTGTTGGCCGCACGTGGACAAAAACCGGTGGCCAGTGCCACCTTTCTCACTTCCATGCTCGACTTTGCCGACACCGGCGTGCTGGACGTGTTTATTGACGAAGCGTTTGTCAAATACCGTGAGCAAGAGATGGGCAAGGGTGGGCTGATGAAGGGTAAAGACCTGGCCATGACCTTCAGCTTTTTGCGCCCCAATGACCTGGTCTGGAACTACGTGGTGGGCAACTACCTCAAGGGCGAAACCCCACCACCGTTTGACCTGTTGTACTGGAACAGCGACAGCACCAACCTGCCAGGCCCCTACTACGCCTGGTACTTGCGCAACACCTACCTTGAAAACAGGCTCACAAAACCCGGTCAGGCTACCGTGTGCGGTGAAAAAATAGACCTCAATTTGGTCGACATGCCGGTGTACATCTATGGCTCGCGCGAAGACCACATCGTGCCGATTGGCGGCGCTTATGCGTCGACCCAATATTTGCCAGGTAAAAAACGTTTTGTCATGGGCGCGTCAGGCCATATTGCCGGGGTGATCAACCCGCCCGCCAAGGGCAAACGCAGCCACTGGATTCGTGCCGACGGCAAGTTGCCCCCAACCCTTGACCAATGGTTCACCGGGGCTACAGAACACGCAGGCAGCTGGTGGACGGACTGGTCTGAATGGCTGGCCGCGCAGGCGGGCAAACAAGTTGCCGCACCCAAAACCTATGGCAAGGGCAAATACAAGGTCATCGAGCCCGCGCCTGGCAGCTACGTCAAGGCCAAGGCATAATTTTTAAGTCAAATTTTCAACAAAGTCACAGGAGACAACATGCAAGAGATCGTTATCGTTTCAGCCGCACGCACCGCCGTGGGCAAATTTGGTGGTTCATTGGCGGGCATTGCCGCCCCTGATCTGGGGGCAACCGTCATCAAGGCCTTGCTGGCCAAAACCGGTGTCGGTGCAGATCAAATTGGTGAAGTGATTCTGGGCAATGTGCTCGCCGCTGGCCTGGGGCAAAACCCGGCTCGTCAAGCTTTGCTTAAAAGCGGCATTGCCAAAGAAGCACCTGCTCTCACCGTCAACTGCGTCTGCGGCTCTGGCCTGAAGGCTGTGGCTCTGGCGTATCAAGCTGTGGCCACGGGCGACAGCGACATCGTCATTGCCGGTGGTCAGGAAAACATGAGCGCCGCACCCCACGTGCTGCCCGGTTCACGCAACGGCCAGCGCATGGGTGACTGGAAGATGGTCGACACCATGATCTATGACGGCCTGTGGGACGTGTACAACAACTACCACATGGGCATCACTGCTGAAAACGTCAACAAGCAATACGGCATCACCCGTGAAATGCAAGACGCGCTGGCACTGGCCAGCCAACTCAAAGCGGCCGCCGCACAAGACGCTGGCAAATTCAAAGACGAAATCGTTGACGTGCTGATCCCCCAGCGCAAGGGCGACCCGCTGGTGTTCAACGCCGACGAGTTTTTGAACCGCAAAACCAATGCCGAAGCCCTGGCTGGCCTGCGCCCCGCGTTTGACAAGGCCGGTAGCGTCACCGCCGGCAATGCTTCAGGCATCAACGACGGTGCAGCTGCGGTGATGGTCATGACCGCCAAGAAAGCAGCCGCGCTAGGTTTGAAACCGCTGGGCCGCATTGCCAGCTTTGCCACCAGCGGGGTAGACCCCAGCATCATGGGCATGGGGCCGGTGCCCGCCTCTCGCAAGGCGCTGGAGCGCGCGGGCTGGAAAGCCGCTGACCTGGACCTGATGGAAATCAACGAAGCCTTTGCCGCCCAGGCTTGCGCGGTGAACAAAGAAATGGGCTGGGACACCAGCAAGTTGAACGTCAACGGCGGTGCCATTGCCATTGGCCACCCCATCGGTGCGTCCGGCTGCCGTATCTTGGTCACGCTGCTGCATGAGATGCAACGCCGCGATGCCAAGAAGGGTCTTGCCAGCTTGTGCATTGGTGGTGGCATGGGGGTTGCCCTGACCATTGAGCGCTGATTTGCCAGCCATAATCTGCCAAGGTCAGCACATGGCTTTTCCTGAGCCAAGGTGCTGACCCACAGTTCTTTCATAATTTACAAAGAGGAGAAGTTCATGAGTCAAAAAGTAGCTTACGTCACTGGTGGCATGGGTGGCATCGGAACCGCTATTTGCCAGCGTTTAAGCAAAGAAGGTTTCAAAGTCATTGCCGGTTGTGGTCCAACCCGCGATCACGCCAAATGGCTGGCCGAACAAGCCGCACTGGGCTACACGTTTTATGCCTCAGCTGGCAATGTGGGCGACTGGGATTCCACCGTGGCTGCGTTTACGCAAGCCAAGGCCGAACATGGCACGATTGACCTGCTGGTGAACAATGCTGGCATCACCCGCGACCGCATGTTCCTGAAGATGTCCCGTGAGGACTGGGACGCCGTCATTGAGACCAACCTCAATTCCATGTTCAACGTCACCAAACAAGTGGTCGGTGACATGGTTGAAAAAGGCTGGGGCCGCATCATCAACATCAGCAGCGTCAATGGCGTGAAGGGCCAAGCGGGTCAAACCAACTACTCTGCCGCCAAGGCCGGTATGCACGGTTTCAGCATGGCGCTGGCGCAAGAACTGGCCACCAAAGGGGTGACGGTCAACACCGTCAGCCCAGGCTACATTGGCACCGACATGGTCAAAGCCATCCGTCAAGAAGTATTGGACAAGATCATTGGCACCGTGCCGGTCAAGCGCCTGGGCGAGCCATCTGAAATCGCTTCCATCATCGCCTGGCTGGCATCCGATGAAGGCGGCTATGCCACCGGGGCTGAGTTTTCTGTCAATGGTGGGCTGCACATGGGGTGATTCTTGCCAGACACTGAAGGCCCGCCTTGAGCGGGTTTTTTCTTGCCAGGTGATGAGAATCTGAGTGAAAAAGCGTGTGCTGCCTTGAATCAATATCAATTGCAACTGATTGAATCCGACCAATGAACCAACCTAAACACGGTGTTTTGAACACCTTGCTGCTGCGGCGCAAAACTGCCGTCGGTTTCGCCCTGATGGCACTGATCTCCCAGTTGGCACAAGCGCAGTCTCTTGGTATCAACACCCAAGGCAATACCGGTGGTCTGGTCATTCCCTATGCTGATGTGCTTGCACCTGGCACGTTTGCGTTGTCTTATGGAAATTACCAAGAGCAACAGGTAGGTGCTGCGGCCTCTACTCAGCAAAACATGAGTTTTGGCATCGGTTTGATACCTTATGTGGAGTTTTTTGGTCGCTTTGCGGAGTACACCAATCCAAATCCAAAATCCATTAATGTGAATGGTGTGCGTGATATTTCAGCAAACATCAAAGTGCAAATACCTACTGGCGAAGCGCTAGGTCCAAAGCTTGCTCTTGGCGTAAATGACCTCAGTGGTGGTGCTGTGAACTTTAAATCAGCCTATGCAGTTGCCAGCGATGCCTGGGGCCCATTCTTCGTTTCGCTTGGATACGCCAGGGGGCAGTCGCCGGCCAGTAAACCCAAAAATCCACCTACTTTTGATGGCCTCTTTGGTGGTGTGAATGTCAGGCTTGGTGATACCGGCCTGTCAGGTTTGATTGAGCATGATGGACAACAAAATCATGTTGGATTGCGCTGGATGTCTGATCGCATACCCTATCTGGCAAATTCGCAAGTGGTAGCTAATTTGCAGCACTCCCTCAACAGTACCAACAATGAAAGTGGTTCAAAGTGGAATCTGTCGTTTGTCATGCCTTTGGGTTTGAACGACCATAAAAAAACCTATTTCCAGCCGACACCGGAGCAAGCATTGGCTTTGATTGACAACGATTCGGCTGCTAAAGATTCGGCTGGAATGAAGGCCACTGACCAAGACAAGCTTGAGTCCTTGCAAAAAACCTTGGTGAACATGGGTTTGGAGCGCGTGCATGTGGGCACGCAAGAAAAAACCTTGGTAGTAGTTTATGAAAATCATCGCTATGCGCATAACGAAGTTGATGCATTGGGAATCATTTTTGGTTTGGGGGCTGAATTGGCTCCTAAAGGTATTTCAACCTTAAAAGTGTTCACACTTAAAGATGGATTGCCAATTTATGCAACAACGTTGCAGCGTGATTCTTACAGAGCCTTTTTGCGTGAAGGTCCAGCAAGCGACGTCCAAGAAAAACTTCATTTGAACTTCATGCCTGTAATCCAAGCCGAGAAAATTGATTGGATTCAGGCACAGCCTTCTTCTGCATCGCGTGTGCGGGTTGAAGTCAAACCCGATTTAAATTACACCTTGGGCACTGAAGTTGGCGCTTTTGACTACTCGCTCGCAGCCAACGTGCAGGCCACAGCGCCACTGTGGTCTGGTGCAAGTTTGTACACCAGCTATTTGTTGCCTCTGGACAGCACTGCAAACCTGGACGATGGCAATGTGTTTGACCTTCTTAAACACCGCAGTGGTCTTAAAACGGCGGCATTGCAGCAAACCTTTTGGCTTGGCAGTCACATGCTTGCGCATGTTGCAGCAGGTAAATTCAATTACGACACCACCGGTGTGCAGGCGCAGGCCACCTTGTTTGTGCCGGGTACCGACAACACTTTTCACCTGAGCGGTGCCACCTACAACCAGGCACCCGGCGGGATAGCAGGGCAGAGCAGAGCGGGTGTCGTCAACTACCGTCACCAGCTTTCACCCACCATGTGGATTCAAGCGGGGGCTCAACGCTACAGCGATGGCTCTTCAGGGCCTTCATTAGAGTGGAATCGTTGGTTTGGTGACGTGGCTGTGCAACTGTTTTACCGTAAAGGCGGGTCAACACAATTTGCGGGCCTGGAGTTGAATATTCCACTGACACCCCGTCAAGGCATGAAACCTGCCCCGGTGTTTTTCACGGGGGCTGGGCATTTTGACAAAAGCATCCGCACACGCCTGACTACCTCTGGATCACCTGCAAATTCAATAGCACCAGGTGCTGTGACCAATTTAAAGCTTGAAACCAGCTTGGACAACGCTACGCTCAACGCTGGCAGATTGAGCAAAGCGTATCTTGACGAACAGGTCTATCGAATGCGCGAATCTTATTTTTTGTTTGCTCATGAAAAAAAATAAGCCAAATAAATTATTTGTGTTAAATTTCATTGCCTTCTTTTTTCTTCTTCTTCTTTAAAGGGATATTCAAATGACTGCATTTTCTTTGATCAACAAAACGGGTTCAAAACTGGCCTTGGCTGTGGTGTTAGCTGCCTCTTTGGCTGCTTGTGGTGGTAGCGATGGCCCTGCAACTGTTTCTGCAGTTTCAGCGCCTGTTTCTGTGGCTATTAGCCCAGCTACTTCTAGCGCTGCTATTGCTGTCTTGGTAGCTGCCAAAACAGTGACTTTCCCGTCTGCTGTTACCGCTTTGGGAACCACTGGCGCTGCCACCTTGACATTCTCTGCCCCAGCAGCTGGTTCTAGTGCCGTGCCTTTCACTTTGACTGAAGGTGCAACCAGCTCTAAGGGCACATTAACCTTTGGTTCTTGCATTTTTACCATCACTGAGCTGCCTGTTGGTACTGTTTTGACTCCGGCAAAGGTAATTACTGTTCCAACAGCAGAGTGCTCTCTGGGTGCTGACACAACCAATGCTGCAGCCAATGGCTCGACTGTTAATCGTAATGTGACGTTTACATTGGGTGGAACAACAAGCTCACCAGTCAAAGTGCCTGTTGTTGTTTCTGCCAACGGTGATGTCAGCGTGGGTGGTGTTGTGATAGGTAAAGGAACTTTGGTTCAAGTAACCGGTGCAAACTGATCAGCTTTGCCGTTGACAACTTGGTAGAGGTGAAAAGAAAAAGGGTAGAGCAGAGGACAGGTTTTCACCTGCCCTCCCTCATTAAACCGTGTATGCGTTACTAACGTACACGGCTTTCCGATGTTCTTCTCACCAAGGCTTGCGCCTTTTTCCAGCCAGCCGTTATCGAAACTTTATAAAACCCATAAGTTGCATAAAGTTGCTTGCGTGGAAACCGCTTTGCGGCGGTTCCACGATCTTTGATCTTGTGACAGTTAATCAGGTGCGTGCATAAGCGATCTTTGGCATATGCCTTCATCTTGTCCGGTGCCTTGCTGGAATTGCGCTAGCACAAATACCCTGTCCAGCCTTGCTTGCTGGCGTTCATATTCTTGTCTACGTCACCCCAAAGCATGAAACATGCGTGCCCTACGTAGGGCGGGTTTCAACCCGCCATGGCCGACTGAAGTCGGCCCTATGACACGCCATTCTTGTCAGCTGTGGGCGTTGTTTTACGTTAACAACTGTCCTATCCAGCATTTACCCCACCGCGATGGGCAGCGTTTCACCCTGTTGCTGCTGCACAGCCTCTTCCATGCTGACGGTGTTGGCCACCAGCTCCGGGTGGCTCAAAATCGCTGACTCTTTTCTCTCGATGTAGCTTTTGACCGCTGCGTGGGCCAGCAACTTGGTCAAGTAGCCCTTGGCTGCCAACGGCGCGTCAGTCCAGGCACTTGCTGAAGCGTGGGCGTTCTAGCAGACTTGTCCTTCACCCATAATCGAAAGAGTCAACGGATCATTTATTTTATTTCAAGTAGAATTGTTCTACTTGTAACTATTTTTTAGACACTAAACGTAGAAATATGGTTGATTTAGCACTTTCTACACCCGATGAGGTTTGCGCCACCGTTGGCGAACGGGTTCGCTCACGCCGGTTGCAGCTGAACCTGAGCGTGGAAGAACTGGCCGCTCGTGTGGGCATCTCAACCAAAACACTGAGCAACTTCGAGCGCACGGGTCGATGTACCTTGGAGACCTTCGTGCGGATTCTGGAAGCCTTGAATGCACTAGCCGACTTAGAAAACGTATTGGTCACCCAGCCACTCAGCATCGAAGACATGCGGCAAAGGGCAGCGGTGCGCACGCGTCAACGTGCGTATACCAAGTCAAGAAAGGTGGCCAAGTGAAGGAGCTGACCGTCACCTACCAGGGCTTGGGCGAGCCTTTTGTCCTCGGCACATTGGCCGATGATGGCCAGGATGTGCTCTTTCAGTACACGCCGCAGGCGCTTGAACGCGGACTGCAGTTGTCTCCCATTCGTTTGCCACTGCGTGCTGTGGCCTATCCGGATCGCAGGGCCGATTACACGCAGCTTCACGATGTGCCTGGGCTCATCTATGACGCTTTGCCCGACGGCTGGGGCTATCGTCTGATGCATCGCCGCATGAAGGCACGCGGCATTGACCCGAACCGGGCATCAACCTTGGACCGACTGGCCTATCTTGGAGCCAATACCATGGGGGCGCTCACCTATGTACCCGCATTCCCCGATGTTCCCGATAGCCGGGATTTGACTTTGATGGAACTCGCCCAAGCGGTGCAAGCCGTCCAGGTTGACGATAGCCATGAGGTCTTGGCTGAATTGGCACGCGCTGGTGCCTCAAGCGCAGGGGCGCGACCCAAAGCCTTGGTCTATTTCAACCCCGACACAGGCCAGATGAGCACACAATCCAACGCCGTGCCCGGTGGGCAAGCCTGGCTGGTCAAATTCCCTGGCAGCGATGATGCGCCAGATTGCTCGGCAGTCGAAGAGCTGTATGCCCAGGTTGCGCACCGATGCGGTCTGGAAATGACTGCGACACAGTTCTTTGAATTACCGGGTGGTCGCACCGCTTTTGCGACGAAGCGATTTGACCGGCGTGGTGAGAAACGCGTTCATGTGCATTCTCTGGCGGGGCTTTTGCACGCCAATTTTCAGGTGCCGTCGGTCAGCTACGAAGACTTCTTTCGTGTGACACGACGGCTTACCCACGATCAGCGCGAGCTGAAAAAAGCCGTACAACGATGTGTCTTCAACATCCTTATGAACAACCGGGATGACCACGCCAAGAACCTGTCTTTTTTGCTTGAAGCCGATGGCAGCTGGCGACTCGCGCCGCCCTACGACCTGACCTATTGCCCCGGCTATAAGGGTGAACATTTCATGGATGTGGCGGGAGAGGGCTTGGCACCAGAACGCAAGCATGTGCTTCAGACCGCCAAGGCAGCCGGCTTGCCCATGGCGGCCGCGGAGCAAGCCATCGACGACATTCTTGACAAAGCCACACCGCAGTTACTTCTGGAGCTGTCCAGTACGCTTCCCCTGCGCCCAGATTCGGTCAAAACCATCCACAGTGTCATGGCGCTTAATTTCGCACGGCTGGCAAAGTGAGCCAACAGGCTTCCAATCGCCGAAAGGTCTGTCCCATCTGCCACCACCCCGATCTAGGGAACTTTGGCATGCGCCAGATTAACGTGAAACAACGCCCACAGCCGACAAGAATGGCGTGTCGTAGGGCCGACTTCAGTAGGCCAGTATCCAGTCGATGCTCAGGGCGTGATAGGTGCTATCGCGCAGTGCAGCATCCATCCATGCCGTACTCTTGTCGAGTTGGGTTTGACGCTTGAGGCGCTCATCATCTGTGCAGTTTTTGCAGATGCTCGACGCCAAGGCTTTCAAAGCTCGGCGCAAACTCTCGTCGCTGATGATGCGGGTCATGGCCAGGCTGTTTGTGCAAATTTCTCTTCACCCATTTAATACAGACGCTCAGAGGCCATCGATAAGCCGCAGACCCATTCAATAGCCCAGCCGTGGTCTACCACTTGTGCGGTGGCAAACATGGCTGGGTCACGCAGCGCGGCAAACCCGGCAATCTGGGCTATGGGCTCGGCCAGTGATACGCAATAGCGCTTGCCGCTGGCCAGTTCAATTTGCAGTGTGTTGGGTGCTTTTGCTTGCACACTTTTCATTTTGTCAGGGGTTGCCATTTTGCATGCGCCTTACGCTTTGACGCTGCCGTTAAGGTACACCATGGCGCGCCCGTCAGTGCGCGTCACATGGCTGGCTTCGCATCAGCTCTGACAGGACGTTGGTATAAAGCAAATAGCCGTTGCGCATGGGGTGTCGCTGGCAGGCGCTGCGCGGCTGATTTGCCGCGGCGGTATCGGCAGGGACTACGTAGATTTTTTTGGGGGGTGTATCAATGAGGGTTGGTTTGATTTTGTAGAAGCGCCGACTGTAGCGTGGCCGGACTAAAGCACCAGCGAAACTGGCTCAGCCGTGAATATACTGCCGCGTAGGCAATGGCGAACCCCACCAGGGTGGTGGCCAGGATGGGCGGATTTTGGGCAAATACCACCGCCACGACCGCCGACACGGCAATCATTGGCCAGCAAAACACGCTGGTGAGGCTGTTTTTCAGCGGTGCGCTCAAGTGCGGGAACAGCTTGCACACCACACGCCGGTGCACCAGGTGGTGCAGATGCACTTTGTCTGGCTGGCCAGGATGGTGGCCGTCGCGGCGTCTGCGGCGCAGGACCGAGAAAGCCACTTCCAGCACCGGGTAGGCACAGACCAGCAGCGTAGTCCATGCGTGGATCTCGACGTGGCGCATGGGCAGCAGCACAGCCATCCAGGCGACACAAAAGCCCAGCAAGTAGGCACCGCCATCACCCAAAAACAGCTTGCCCAGCGGCCAGTTGACACAATTGAAGCCCAGGGCGCAGACCGCAATCAAAAAACAGACGCTGGCCAGGGGTGCATCACCCAGGCTCAACGCAATCAGCCCCATCGCCGTCAGCATGATGGTTGTGGCTCCGGCGGCCAGGCCGTTAAAGCCGTCAATGATGTTCATGGCGTTGGCCACGCCGCCCACGGCAAAGGCGGTAAACAGCACGGCCAGCGGGGTTGTTTGCAGTAGCCAGTCCAAGGGGGCCAAGCCGGTGTCACGCATGGCCACACCGGTCAGATACCAGGCCAATACGCCACTGGCCATGGTGGCCAGCAGGCGCTGGCGCACGCTCACACTCTTGGTAATGTCTTCCAGCAGGCCAAAGGCAAAAGCTGGTATGCCAGCCAGCAGCATCGTGCCAAGCAGTTCGCGCACGGGCGGCGAGGCCAGTAGCCATGCCACCAGCAGCCCGATGGCAATGGCAATGCCGCCGATGCGCGGTGTGTCTTGGGTGTGAATTTTTTGAACGCCAAAAGTGGAGTCCATGCTGTAGCGGCCGTGGATGTTTTTGGTACCCACCAGCGCCAGGCTGGTGAGAAAAACTACACCAAAAATCAGAAAAAGATTTGTTGTCATAAAACTCCCGATGAGTGAGCTGACTTGGATGTCAATCTATTTTGTTAATTATAACTAAAGTTTCGGCGTTCATTTTGACAGCCGAATCGTGCGCGAAGCCTTGATTTATGTGGCCTCCAAGCGTAGCTGCAGGGGGTCAAATTGCAGGGCTTGTGCAAAAAAGCGTTGCACATGTAGATCAATGGTCTGCATCACCAAATCCGCCTTGTCACCCAGGACGGCTTTAATATCAATCACAAGGTTAAATCCACCGGCTTCAAGCCGGTCAGCTTCAGCTAGGAAAATAGGGGAGCTGGAGGTGCGAAATGGACTACAGATACGGAAGTCATACGGTATTTCAGATTGAGTA